>OBYM01000083.1_pt1 | contig 63381 bp, 50 predicted proteins | sample 1538191 | NCBI WGS metagenome assembly OBYM01 (sample SAMEA2580165, study PRJEB22360) | human gut metagenome | biome: human gut; feature: human-associated habitat; material: faeces | place: Denmark | collected 2008/2010 | reverse complement strand
AAAACCAGCGAGCAGAGCGCACCAGCCCGAAGGGCTGTAGCTCCGCGAGCGGCCCCGCTCCAGGAACCGCCCCCACCCTTGCAGCCTTAACCCCAGCCCAGCCGGAAAAGAAAACCAGCGAGCAGAGCGCACCAGCCCGAAGGGCTGTAGCTCCGCGAGCGGCCCTACACCAGGAACCGCCCCAGACCAGAACGCCTTCCCGCTGATCCCATCCACTGTTATATTGGGAAAGGAGCAGCTTTATGGAACCCCTCGTATTTACCATTTTGCTGATCGTCATTGTCCTTGCTGTCCTTTATTTCCTCATCAAAGCCGCTGTGCGGGACGGTATGTTGGAGTATGACAGGATCCGCCGGGAACAGGATGCTGCACCGGTTCAGCCGGAGGACGGAGGTTCCCCGGTTCCAAGTGAAACAATCCAAGAATCAAAAAAGGAGGACGGCTGAGGCCGTCCTCCTTTTTTCAAAGCGCCGAAAGATTGCAAGACGCTGTCTCCCGTTTTGCATTCTTTTGAAAAGCTTGCGCAAATCTTCTGTTCTGTCCTTATCCTGCTTTCTTTAAATATGCGATTTTATGCTCAATCTTCGCCAGGTGCTTTTGCAGCTCCTCAATCTCTTGCAGCACCCGCGCACGGTGATCTGTGAAAATGGCCAGCCGCTCCTCCAGAGTGGCATCGCCCTGGTCCACCAGGTCAAAATACCGCCGGATCTCCTTCAGGGGCATGCCTGTGCTCTTTAAACACATGGCCATCTCCAACTGGGCCACGTTTTCCTCGCTGTAACTGCGCACGCCGCTGGCCGTCCGCTGGGGATGAATGATCCCCTCTTTCTCATAAAAACGCAGCGTGTGTGGCTCCACTCCAAACCGCGCTGCCACCTGGGAGATGCTGTACCCTGCCATAGTCCTTTCCCTCTTTCCGCCGGACCTCCCGGCTTTAAACTGTACTTTAAGTTTAAACTCCTTGTGACACTTTGTCAACCTGTTTCCTTGTGGATTCGCCGGCTTGTATTTTTATACAAATAAACCTGCATAAATCCCCTGAATATTTCACCTTTGCCTCTTGCAAAACGAAATAGATGTTGTATAATGTGAATATTCCCAACAGGATAAAGTAAAGGACGAAGGAGAGTATCACCCATGAAAAAAATTGCAACTTTGATGGCGGCCCTCATGCTGATGACCGCTGTATTCGCCGGCTGCAGCGGCACCGATAACGGTTCCTCTTCTGCTGCTGGAGAGTCCTCCACCACCAGCGAGTCCTCCGTGGCCGAGGAAAGCTCTGTGGCTTCCGAGACCTCTGAGACCTCCGAAGAGGCTTCCACCACCGAGACCGGCGACTACGGCGAGTTCACCACCATTGAGGAAGGCAAGCTGATCATGTCCACCAACGCTCAGTTCCCTCCCTATGAGATGGTCGCTGACGGCGAAGGCTTCAACGGCACCGGTTTTGAGGGCATCGACGTGGAAATCGCTTCCGCCATTGCTGACAAGCTGGGCCTGGAGCTCCAGATCGACGACATGGAGTTCGACTCTGCTCTGCTGGCTGTGCAGAACAACACCGCCGACGTGATGCTGGCTGGCCTGTCCTACTCTGAAGAGCGTGACGAGGTTGTGGACTTCAGCACCAGCTACGCCACTGGCGTCCAGGTGGTCATCGTGAAGGAAGGCTCCGACGTGACCATGGACAACCTGGGTGAGAAGATGATCGGCACTCAGCGCGGCACCACTGGCTACATTTACGCTTCCGACACTCCCGAGAACGGCGGCTACGGCGAAGACCATGTGCAGGCTTACGACAACGGCGCTACTGCTGTGCAGGCTCTGGTCAACGGCCAGATCGACGCTGTGATCATCGACCAGGCTCCCGCTGAGGAGTTTGTGGCTGCCAACGACGGCCTGACCACTCTCCCCGGCAACTGGGTGGAAGAGCAGTACTGCGCTGCCGTAGATGATGGCAACGAGGCCCTGCTCAACGCCATCGACACCGCTCTGCAGGAGCTGATCGACGACGGCACCGTGCAGGAGATCCTGGACAAGTACATCACCGCTGAATAAACAGCACTTCACTTACTTCCGCAAGAGGAGCGGCCCGAGCCGCTCTTTTTGCCATATTTTGGGTATTGAGAGAGGAGTGGGCAGATGAATCCTACCCAGTTGTATGAACAGTTCTCCGCCCTGGAGGATCCCGGCTTCTGGCAGCAATCCTACATGAATTTCTACCGAGCCTGGTTCGAGGGCAACCGCTGGCAACAGTATCTAGAGGGTTTGGGCACCACCGTTCTGGTGACCATCCTGGCCCTGTGCATCGGCGTGGTGCTGGGTGTGCTGGTGGCCATCATCCGCACCGGTCACGACCAGCAGCGCAAAGGCAAGCACAATCCCATTCTGGCTGTGCTGAACCTGATCTGCAAGATCTACGTCACTGTGATCCGCGGCACACCAATGATGGTCCAGCTGCTGATTATGGGCTTTGTGGTCTTTAAATCCAGCCGGAACTTCACCCTGGTGGGCGCTTTGGCCCTGGGTATCAACTCCGGCGCCTACGTGGCGGAGATCATCCGCGGCGGCTTGATGAGCCTGGACCCCGGTCAGTCCGAAGCCGGCCGCTCCTTGGGCTTGGGCTACCTGGACACCATGCGCCACATCGTGGTGCCTCAGGCCTTTAAAGCCATTCTTCCCGCATTGGGCAACGAGTTTATCACCCTGCTGAAGGACACCTCTTTGATCTCTGTGGTGGCCGGCAAGGAGATTGTCTACTTTGCCCAGGCAATTGTCTCCCGTACTTACGAGGCCATGTGGCCCTATCTCATCACTGCTGCTATGTATCTCATCCTGGTGCTGATCTTTACCTGGCTCCAGAGCAAACTGGAAAGGAGGCTGCGCGCAAGTGATCGACGTTAAAAACCTGGAAAAATCCTTTGAGGGCCATCAGGTCTTAAAAGGGATCAACGAGCACATCTACAAGGGGGAAAAAGTGGCTGTCATCGGGCCTTCCGGCTCTGGCAAATCCACCTTCCTGCGCTGCCTCAACCTGCTGGAAGAGCCCACCAGCGGCACTATCACCTTTGAGGGCGTGGACATTACCGATCCCAAGAACGACATCAACAAGCTTCGCGCTCGGATGGGTATGGTGTTCCAGCAGTTCAATCTGTTCCCCCACATGACCGTAAAGCAGAACATCACTCTGGCCCCTGTCAAGCTGAAGCTGATGACCAAGGCCGAAGCCGACAAAAAGGCCATGGAACTTCTGGAGCGAGTGGGCCTGCCCGACAAGGCCTCTGCCTACCCCAAACAGCTCTCCGGCGGTCAGCAGCAGCGTATCGCCATTGCCCGTGCTCTGGCTATGAACCCTGATGTGATGCTCTTTGACGAACCCACCTCCGCATTGGACCCAGAGATGGTGGGCGAGGTGTTGGAGATCATGAAGGAGCTGGCTGACGAAGGCATGACCATGGTGGTGGTCACCCACGAGATGGGATTTGCCCGCAGCGTTGCCACCCGAGTACTGTTCATGGATCAGGGTGTCATCGCCGAGCAGAACGACCCGGAAACCTTCTTCACCAATCCCCAAAACCCCCGTCTGAAAGAATTTCTCTCCAAGGTTCTGTAACAAAGGGTCTGCCGTGACTCAGTTTCATGGGCTGAGGAGCGGTCCACTTTCGATAAATGAAAAAGGACATTCGAGAACAACTCGAATGTCCTTTTTGTTTCCCGCGACCAGGCAGTATCTAGAACTACCGCCTTTTGAGCTCATGGGCTTCCCTGCTGGTTTCTTTTCCAGGTTTTAGGGGGTAAGGCGTCGCTTTACCAACCTGCTCTCATCTGCCGAATCAGCCGTTAGCTGGCGGAAAGTTTTCCATTTTCTCTCCCTACAGCAAAAGGGGCTACCGTGTGTCCACGGCAGCCCCTTTCACTATGCTAAGAGAGGTTGAAATTCATGAAGGATAACTTCTTATTGATGAAACTTACTCGGCGCACTTCTGCTTCAGAGTAGCCAGCTGGTTCTTCAGTTCCTCAGGCAGCTTGTCGCCAAACTGCTTGTAGAACTCCTCGATACCCTCGGCTTCCTTTGCCCAGGCAGCCTTGTCCACTTCCAGAATGGTCTTCAAGGTGTCGATGGAGAAGTCGGAGATACCCTCCAGGTTGATGTCCTCTGCGTAAGGCACATAGCCGATAGCGGTCTCCTGAGCGTCAACCTTGCCCTCGCAGCGCTTGATGATCCACTCGAGGACGCGGAAGTTGTCGCCGAAGCCGGGCCACAGGAAGTGGCCTTCGTCGTCCAGACGGAACCAGTTGACGTTGAAGATCTTGGGAGCATTCTCGCCCAGCTTCTCGCCCATCTCGAACCAATGCTGGAAGTAGTCGCCCATGTGGTAGCCGCAGAAGGGCAGCATAGCCATGGGATCACGACGGACAACACCCACAGCGCCGGTAGCGGCAGCAGTGGTCTCGGAGGCCATGATGGAGCCTACGAACACACCGTTGTTCCAATCGCGGGACTGATACACCAGGGGAGTGGTCTGAGCGCGGCGGCCGCCGAAGATGATAGCGGAGATCGGCACACCCTCGCCCTTATCGAACTCGGGGCTGATGCAGGGGCAGTTCTTAGCAGGCGCAGTGAAGCGGCTGTTGGGATGAGCGCCCTTCTGATCGGAGGTCTTGCCATTCCAAGGCTCGCCCTTCCAGTTGAGAGCGTTCTCGGGGGGATTCTTGTCCAAGCCTTCCCACCACACAGTGTTGTCGTCCAGGTTGTGGGCAACGTTGGTGAAGATGGTGCCCTTCTGGGTGGAGATCAGAGCGTTGGGGTTGGACTTCATGTTGGTGCCGGGAGCCACGCCGAAGAAGCCGTTCTCGGGGTTGATGGCATACAGCTTGCCATCGGCGCCCTGGCGCATCCAAGCGATGTCGTCGCCCACGGTCCAGACCTTGTAGCCCTTGTTGCGATAGCCTTCCGGCGGGATCAGCATGGCCAGGTTGGTCTTACCGCAAGCGGAGGGGAATGCAGCGGAGACATACTTCACTTCGCCCTGGGGATTCTCAATGCCCAGAATCAGCATATGCTCGGCCATCCAGCCCTCGTTCTTGCCCAGGTAGGAAGCGATACGCAGAGCGAAGCACTTCTTGCCCAGCAGCACGTTGCCGCCGTAACCGGAGTTGACGCTGATGATATAGTTGTCCTCGGGGAAGTGGCAGATATAGCGGTTTTCTTCCTCAATCTGGCACTTGCAGTGCAGACCCTTGACCCAATCCTCGCTGTCGCCCAGCACGTCCAGCACAGCCTGGCCGACGCGGGTCATGATGGCCATGTTCAGCACCACGTAGATGCTGTCGGTGACCTCCAGGCCGATCTTGGCCAGAGGAGAGCCGATGGGGCCCATGGAGTAGGGGATCACGTACATGGTACGGCCCTTGTAGCTGCCGCGAGCAATGTCGAACAGCATCTTGTAGGCCTTCTGGGGCTCCATCCAGTGGTTGGTGGGGCCGGCGTCCTCTTCCTTGCGGGAGCAGATGAAGGTGCGGCCTTCCACACGGGCCACGTCGTTGATAGCAGTGCGATGCAGGTAGCAGCCAGGCAGCTTCTCCTGGTTGAGCTTAATCATCTCACCGGTCTCGCAGGCCTGCCGGCGCAGGTCCTCCAGCTGTTCCTCGGAACCGTCGATCCACACGACTTCGTCGGGGGTGACGAGCTCCTTCATTTCTTCGAGCCAGCTCAAAACGGACTTGTTGTTAGTCATTTTGTATTTGTCTCCTTTCGCCCAATGGCAAAATTCTGCTCGTTTTCCAGTCTCTATTCTAGCACAGTGATCCCAAAGAATCAATGACCAAATTGTTAAAAAAGCAGCAAACTTGTATTTTCTCCCTCACGGACTGGGCTTCTTTTTTTCCTCCGGATAGGGCTCCCGGCAATCCGTGCGGCCCAGCAGATAGTCCACACTGGTTTGGTAATAATCCGCCAAGGCAATCAGCACTTGAGTGGGAATATCATTTTCTCCCGTCTCATATTTGGAATACCCCGTTTGGCTCATGTTTAGGAGCTTTGCAACCTTGGCCTGGGTGAGGTCGTGGTCCTCCCGCAGGTCTCGCAGCCGTGGATAGCCGCCCACAGCCCTGCTCATTCCTCCGGCAGCAGGACCACCTGGCCTTGCTCACGGGTTTTCCTCATGTCGATCAGCCGCTGGTTCTCGCTGCCCCGGAACCGCAGCTCCAGGTTCCGCTGCTCCAGCACAAAGGGCCCATCAATGAGCAGGTCGCACTGGTCCAGCAGGGCGTTTACGGCGGGGTCGTTTTTCTCCAACAGCTGCTCATAGGTGTAGCCGGTGAAGATGGTCACATCCTTCCCCGCGCCGTGAACCAACTTCGCCAGCTCCGTCAAAGGCTCCGGCTGGCAGAAAGGCTCTCCCCCGCTGAAGGTGATCCCCTTCAGGATGGGGTCCTTTTGGAAGTCCTCAAACAGCGTCTGAGGAGTGGTCTCCTGACCGCCCTCAAAGGCCCAGGTCTGGGGGTTGTGACAGCCGGGGCAATGGTGGGGGCACCCCTGGGTAAACACCGTGTAGCGGATGCCCGGCCCGTCCACAATGGATTCCTTCACCACGCCGGCAATGGTCAATTTCATAGCACTCTCTCCTTATGCAAAAGCCGGGTGGGTCGCCCCATCCGGCCTCTTGTTGTCACAGCGCAAATTCTTTTTTGGAAAAGCCTTCCCAGTCCGTCATTTCATAGGCTAGGGGCGTCACAGTCACGTAGCCCTCCAGCAGCAGGGAGCGGTCGCTATCCCCCGGCTCCAAAGCATAGCCGTCCTCGTGGGTGGACCAGAAATACCGTCTTCCCATGGGAGAAGTACGCTCCTCATACTCGCCCAGCCACATGGCATGGCCCTGAGACACCCATCTTACACCCCGGATCTCCTCCCAGGGCAGGGCGGGAACATTGATGTTCAGCGTCTGGCGGATATCATGTTTCAGATCCAGCTGGGCCAGAATCGCCAGGAACACCCGGACCAGGGTCTCCCTATCCGCCTCCACAGGAGCGGACAGGGCAATGGACTTGTACCCCATCTTTGCCCCTTCTAAAGCAGCGGCCACCGTGCCGGAGTACAGCAGGTCCCCAGCCAAATTCACTCCCCGATTGGGGCCGGAGACCACCAGGTCCACCGGACTCTTTACCAGAGCTTTCAGCCCTAGCTGCGTACAGTCGGCAGGGGTGCCGGAACAGCTGTGGGCGGGAATGCCATCCCAATCAAAATCCTGAACAAAAAGGGGGTCCCTGGTGGTGATACCGTGGCCCACCGCCGAACGCTCCCGGTCGGGAGCCACCACGGTGACCTGGTGACCGGCTCCCTTCAGAGCTTCAGCCAAGGTCCTGAGCCCTGGGGAGTGAATGCCGTCATCGTTGACCAACAGGATGTGCACGGGAATCGCCCCTTTCTCAAAAGATCGTCTTACAGGTTAGAGAGGGTGTGCTTGACCCGATCCCGCTCCTCAGCGCGCTTGGCGTTGTTCCAGCGGTCGATGGTGCCCACCAGGTATCCGGTGATCCGGCGGATCCGCTCAAAGTCCCGGCCCTCACCAATCAAGATCTGCTCTTTCTTCTCAGCAACATTCTTCGCCATAGTTCATGTCCTCCTATATTAATTCAGTGTATCTCAAAATCAAGAACTGTTCTTATTTTATCAGAATCCTGTGCCGCTGTCAATGGGACGGCGCAAGATTGTGTGGAGTGCTACCTTCACATGGTCCGCTTACTTCCTGGTAATGGAGTTCGGCCAACACATCGGCCAACACAAAAGTTTTGGTCAAGCTTTTTCAAAAGCTTGCGTGGGGTGGAGCAGAGCTCCACGACCTGATTTGCCTTCCCCCCAGCGCAGGAGGGGGGAGGGGGGAACCCTCGCCGGGGGTTCCCCCAGGAGTCAGCGTTTAGCAACCTTGTGAGGGTCTCCTAGGGAAGCCTCGCTGGGCCTGGGGCAGCTTACTGGCAAGGGGCCGGGGAGAGGACCTACAGCCTTCGGCTGACGCGGCCCCTCCCCTGGTTTTCTCTTCCGGTTGCGCCGGTTTTAAGGTCGCGCCTTTTTGAAAAAAGGCGCCCCAAAAACTTTTTACGTTTACGCCGCTTCGCGGTTTAGCGAATCAAGCAGGAGTAATCCGGCACGTCGTGGTACTTCTTGCGCAGCTCCTGGAGCTTCTCCAGGGGCACACCTTCTCCGGCATGACGCCCGCAACGGGGGCACACGTCGTCGATGATGCCGTTATAGCCGCAAACAGGGTCGCGGTCCACCGGATGGTTCACAGAACCGTACCCGATGCCGGCCTCCTTCATGCAGCGGATGACGCTCTCAAAGGCGTCGATATTCTTGCACACGTCCCCGTCCAGCTCCACATAGCTGATGTGACCGGCGTTGGTCAGGGCGTGGAAAGGAGCTTCCTTCTTGATCTTCTCAAAGGCGCTGATGGGATAGTACACCGGCACATGGAAGGAGTTGGTGTAGTACTCCCGGTCCGTGATGCCGGGAAGCTTGCCGTACTTCTTCTGGTCGATGCGCACAAACCGGCCGGAAAGGCCCTCGGCGGGGGTGGCCAGCAGGGTGAAGTTCAAACCGGTCTTCTGGGACTCGTCATCCATGCGCTGGCGCATGTGGGAGACGATCTCATACCCCAGCTTGTAGCTCTCCTCGCTCTCGCCGTGATGCTTGCCGGTGAGGGCCACCAGGGTCTCAGCCAGGCCGATGAAGCCCACGGACAAAGTACCGTGCTTCAGAACCTCTGCTACAGAGTCGTTGCGGTCCAGCTGATCGGAGTCGATCCAGACGCCCTGGCCCATGAGGAAGGGATAGTTGAACGCTTTCTTGCTGCACTGGATCTTAAACCGGTGCAAGAGCTGCTCGATGCACAGGTCAATGCGCTGGTCCAGGATCTCATAGAACTTCTTCACATCGCCCTTGGCCTCGATGCCGATGCGGGGCAGGTTGATGGAGGTAAAGCTCAAATTGCCGCGGCCGCAGGTGACCTCCCGATTCTTGTCGTGGACATTGCCCATGACGCGGGTGCGGCAGCCCATGTAGGCCACTTCGGTGTCGTAGTCGCCGGGCTTGTAGTACTGAAGGTTGAAGGGCGCATCCAAGAAGCTGAAGTTGGGGAACAGCCGCTTGGCGCTCACCCGCATAGCCAGCTTGAACAGGTCGTAGTTGGGATCGCCCTCATTGTAGTTGATGCCCTCCTTGACCTTGAAGATCTGCACCGGGAAGATGGGGGTTTCCCCATCGCCCAGGCCGGCCTCGGTGGCCAGCAGCAGATTGCGGATCACCATACGGCCCTGATCGGAGGTGTCGGTGCCATAGTTCAGAGAGCTGAAGGGCACCTGGGCGCCGGCCCGGGAGTTCATGGTGTTCAGGTTGTGGACCAAGGCCTCCATGGCCTGATAGGTGGCCTTGTCCGTCTCCCGCCAAGCGGTCTGGGTGGCGTACTGAGCTGCAGCCTGGGCCTCTTCTTCCGTGATCTCCTCAAAGCCGTTCTCCCGCTGATGAGCGGGCAGGTACTGAGCAAATTTGACGCCGTACTCCTGGGCCTTGTCCACATCCACCCGGGCCCCAACGTTCTCCTTGACGTTGGCGATCATGGCGGTGACCTGGTCATAAGGCATGGCCTTGGTCACCTGGAGATATTGGATCAGCGCTTTGAAATACTCCTTGGAGTAAGTCTTGTTCACGCCCTCGGCCATGGCGTAGTCGAAGTTGGGCACGCTCTGACCGCCGTGCATCTCGTTCTGGTTGGCCTGGATGGCGATGCAGGCCAGGGCGGCATAGCTGGAAATGGCGTTGGGCTCCCGCAGGTACCCGTGGCCGGTGGAAAACCCATCGTGGAACAGCTTGATCAAGTCGATCTGGCAGCAGGTTTCCGTCAGGGTGTAGAAGTCTTTATCGTGAATGTGAATCTCGCCCTCGGCGTGAGCCTTGGCGATGTGGGAGGGAATGACGTACTTGTCATAGAAGCTCTTGGCGCCCTCAGAGCCGTACTTCAACATGGTACCCATGGCAGTGTCGGCGTTGATGTTGGCGTTTTCCCGCTTCAGGTCGGCGTCCTCCGCCCGCACAAAGGTCAGGGCAGAGTAGATCTTCACCAGCTCATCATCCATCTCCCGGAGCTTTTGATGCTCTGCCCGGTAGAGAATGTAGGCCTTGGCTGTTTTGGCATAGTCCGCCGCAATGAGCTTTTCCTCCACCACGTCCTGAATCTGCTCCACCGTGGGGATGCCTCCCCGCTTTTCCAGCTCGGCAACCACAGTCTGGGTCAACTTATCCAGCTGCTGGTCGTTGAGCTTCTCAGTGGCGTTGCGCACGTTGGCTTTGAAAATTGCCCCGCGGATTTTTGAAGCGTCAAAGGGGACCTTTTCCCCGCTGCGTTTGATGATGGTTTTCAGCATGGCGCGTTTTCCTCTTTCCCTGTTACTCGTCCCCAAAAAGGGGCGGCGTCCTCCCCCGGGATCCCGGGGGAGGACGATGTTTATTATATCCTAATCGACCCCAGCTGTCAACAGGATGGCTCTAAAAAAACACAATATCTTGTGCTCTGTATAATTATTACCCAAATATACCCCAAAATGTATGCCCCCAGCCCAAAAGAGGTCCCAGGGCTGGGGGCAGTACTTTTTATGTTTCACGGCAGGGCCTCAAGGGCGCAAGCCAGTTCCTTCTAAGGGGGACTCAATCCTCCTGAGAATGTTCCACGATGGCGATGGACAGCTCGTCCAACTGAGCCTGGGCCACCGGGGCGGGTGCATTCATCATCACATCCTGGGCGCTCTTGTTCATGGGGAACGCAATGACCTCACGGATGGAGGGCTCGCCGGTGAGCAGCATCACCATACGGTCCACGCCGGGGGCGATACCTGCATGGGGCGGTGCGCCGTAGCAGAAAGCATTGTACATGGCGGGGAACTTCTGCTTGACGTCCTCCTCGCCCAGGCCCACCAGCTCAAAGGCCTTGACCATGATCTCGGGATCGTGGTTCCGCACAGCGCCGGAGGACAGCTCCACGCCGTTGCACACCAGGTCGTACTGCTCAGCCAGGATGGTCAGGGGATCCACCTCACCGGCCTCGGCCTTCTGCAGCACCTCCAGCCCACCGGAAGGCATGGAGAAGGGATTGTGGCAGAACTCCAGCTGGCCGCTCTCCTCCCCAATTTCGTACATGGGGAAGTCCACGATCCAGCAGAACTCATACCGCTCTTTGTCCATGTGGCCCTCGCACTGGGCGCCGGCCATCTTCACCATGATGCCGGAGGTCTTCCACACCTGGGTCTTTGTGCCAGCGCACAGCAGCACCAGGGTGTCGTTTTCCAGAGCCAGCTCCGCCTTGACCTTTTCCACCAAGGCCGGGTCAGCGTTGACAAACTTGGCGATGCCGCCCACGATCTCGCCCTTCTCGTCCACCCGGAACCAATAGGGCTTCTGGCCAGCCTGGACCTCCACGTCAGCGCAGAGCTTGTCGATGTTCTTGCGGGTCAGCTTGCAATTGGACACCGGCACAGCCTTGACCAGGTTCCCCTCAAAGGGGCCGAAGCCGCAGCCCTGGAGCAGCTGGGTGGCGTCTTTGACCCGCAGGTCAATGCGCAGGTCGGGCTTGTCGGAGCCAAACTCCTCCATGGCCTGGAGGTAGGGGATCCGCCGGAAGGGAGCCTGGGACGCAATGTGGTAGGTACCGTACTTGGCGAAGATGGGAGGCAGCACATTCTCGATGACAGTGAACACGTCCTCCTGACCGGCAAAGGCCATCTCCATATCCAGCTGATAGAACTCGCCGGGGGAACGGTCGCCCCGGGCGTCCTCGTCCCGGAAGCAGGGGGCAATCTGGAAGTAGCGGTCAAATCCGGAGGCCATCAGCAGCTGCTTGAACTGCTGGGGAGCCTGGGGCAGAGCGTAGAACTTGCCCGGATGCTTCCGGGAAGGCACCAGGTAATCCCGAGCGCCCTCGGGGGAGGAAGCGGTGAGGATGGGGGTGGTGATCTCCAGGAATCCCTGAGCCTCCATGGCCCGGCGCAGCTCGGAGACCACCCGGCTGCGCAGCACGATATTGCCGCCCACGGCGGGGTTGCGCAGATCCAGATAGCGGTACTTCAGCCGGGCATCCTCGCCGGCGTCCCGGGAGTAGTTGACTTCAAAGGGCAGCTCGTTGTAGCGGCAGCGGCCCAGGACCTTGATCTCTTGGGGCACCACTTCGATGTCGCCGGTGGGCAGCTTGGGGTTCTTGCTGGCCCGCTCCCGGACGGTACCGGTGACGGCGATGACGCTCTCCTTATTGATGACCTTGACCTGGGCCATCATCTCCTCGGTCTCGATGACCACCTGGGTCACGCCGTGGAGATCCCGCAGCACCAAGAAGCCCAGATTGGCGCCCACTTCCCGAAGATTTTCCAGCCACCCGGCCAGGGTGACAGTCTGACCCACCTGCTCCATGCGCAGTTCGCCGCAGGTGTGGGTTCTATATTTTGTATTGGTCATACCCGATCCCTCTTTCTGAATTTCTATTTAAAACAGCAGCTGTCCAGCGGATTCCGCCTCTGTGCTGACTGTGACATAATCGCTGATAAAGTCATCGCCCTCCAGGGAGATGGTCTTTTTCTCGCCGGTTTCCATATTCTTCAGCTCGGCCTTGCCATCAGCCAGCTCATTGTCCCCCAGGACCATGGTGAATCTGGCGCCAATCTTATCGGCGTACTTCATCTGGGCTTTCAGGCCCCGGCCGCAGACGTCGCAGTCCGCGGGAATACCGCAGTGATGCAGCTCAGCCATGAGCTGGAGGGCTTTCTTCTGGGTCTCCTCGCCCATGGACGCGATGTAGACTTCACACTTCACAGGCTGGGGGAACTCCACCTTCTGGGCATCCAGAGCCATGAGGATCCGGTCCAGACCCAAGCCAAAGCCAAGGCCGGGAGTGGGCTTGCCGCCAAACTCCTCCACCAGGCCGTCATACCGGCCGCCTCCGCCCAGGGCAAAACCCAGGCTCTTGGAGGGGAACTCAAACACCGTGCGGGTGTAATAATCCAGGCCCCGCACCAAACCAGGGTCGATCTCAAAGGGGATCTCCAAAGCCGTGAGGTAGGACTGAACCTTTTCAAAGTGATCCCGGCAATCCTGGCAAAGGTAGTCGGTGATCTTGGGAGCGTCCTTGCAGACCTCCTGGCACTCCGGGCTCTTGCAGTCCAGGATGCGCATGGGGTTGCGCTCCAGCCGAGAAAGGCAAGTCTCGCAGAGCTGATCCTTACGGGCAGTGAAGTACTCCTTCAAAGCCTTGTGGTACTCTTTGCGGCACTCAGGACAACCGATGGAGTTGATCTGCAGCCCCACATCGCTGAGTCCCAGCCGCTGGAAGGCGGACAGGGCCATGGCGATGATCTGAGCATCCGCGGCAGGCTCCGCAGCGCCGAACATCTCCACGCCGAACTGGTGCAGCTCCCGGAGCCGTCCGGCCTGGGGTTTTTCGTACCGGTAGCAGGAGGTGATATAGTACAGCTTCACCGGGTAGCCCGCATTATACAGGCCATTTTCCAGCATGGCCCGCACAGCACCGGCAGTGCCCTCGGGCCGCAGGGTGATGGAACGTCCACCCTTGTCCTCGAAGGTGTACATCTGCTTTTCCACCACATCGGTGGTATCGCCCACACCCCGCAGGAACAGCTCGGTATGCTCAAACACCGGGGTACGCACCTCGGCAAACCCATTCAATTCCGCTTCGCTTTTGAAGACTTCCTCCACAAGCTGCCATTTCTCCGACGTCCCGGGGACGATATCCACCGTCCCTTTGGGCGCTTTCGTGATTAACTCCATAACTCATGTCTCCTTTCTTCCTACTTTCTTGAAAGAAAGTAGGCAAAGAACTTTTTCGTCGCATTTTCGTTCGCGCTGCTCACTTCCCTTTTTGAGAAAGGAAAGTTCGTGTCCGCGTGGGACATGTTGCCGAAACGGAAAGTTCCCTCCGTTTTTTCGTCGCGTTGTCGTGCGCTTCGCTTACTCATCCTTTTGGAAAACTTTTGGAAAAGGGAAAGTTTGTGTTCGCGTGGCAAGTGTTGCCAGAAAGGTAAATTCCCTCCACTGACAAGACAACTCAAAAGTTTTTGATCAAACTTTTTTCAAAAAGTTTGCCAGGTGTGGAGCGGAGCTCCACGACCTTACTTGTCCCCCAAACGCTAAAAAGACCCCGTCCGAAGGACACGGCAAAGCTAAGCCGTGCCAGGGACGAAGGTCTCTCCGTGGTGCCACCCTGATTTAAAGGCGGAAACTCCGCCTTCCTTATTTATCCTGTTGACAGCTGGCGGGCGTCTTTCCTCACCTCGCATCCCAAGGGGGCTTGCAGCGCCAAAAGGCACCCCCTCTCTCTGATGGGCCTTGGAGAGTACTCATCCCGCGTCAATGCCGTGCAGATTGCGTATACTATTATAGCGAGTTTTCCCGCTGTTTGCAACAGGAAAAAATCAATCCCGCAGGATATTCCGCCAATCCAAATCGCCCCGCTCCAGGCCGTGGATCAACACCTCCGCAGTGGCGATATTGGTGGCCACCGGGATATTATGCATGTCGCACAGACGCAGCAGGTTCATGTCGTTGGCTGTCTCGTGAGCCTTGGGGTTCAAGGGATCCCGGAAGAACAACAGCAGGTCGATCTCATTGCAGGCGATACGCGCTGCAATCTGCTGGTCGCCGCCCTGGGGACCGCTCAAAAACCGCTGGATCTCCAACCCCGTCGCCTCGGAGACCATCTTACTTGTGGTGCCGGTCCCACACAGACTGTAACGGCTCAAAATACCACAGTAGGCAATGCAGAACTGGACCATCAGTTCCTTTTTCGCGTCGTGCGCTGTAATTGCAATATTCATGTTTGACGATCTCCTCTCCTTTAATCAGCTTTTCTATTCGCAATGCGGCGCCTATCTGCCGCACACCTTGCTCAAAATTCTGCCAGTGGGATGGCTTCCCCTTCCAATCTGCCGGCAATCCGGCAAAGGGCTCCCATGGCCTTTGAATCTTCCCCTGCAGGTTTTCCCCGCAAAAACGATGCCGCCAGGGAGTAATCCTCCGGGATCAATCCCAACAGCCGAATCCCTGTGGCGTCAATCACGCTGTCCAAGTCGCCATAGGCGCCGGTTTGCCGGAACAGCTGCCCGTTAAACCGGTTGATTACCAAGCGCGTCTCCTGAACGGAGAGCTTCCCCAACAGCTCCCGCACCGAAGCGGCACTGCGCACACACACCGGGTCCGGATTGCAAACCACAATGGCTCGATCCGCTCCCGCCGCAGCAGACCGAAATCCGCTGCCTACCCCTGCAGGGGAATCCAGCAGAACGTGGTCGTAATACTGCGTCAGCAGCGGCACCAGCTTTTTCATCACGCCGGGGCGGATCAGATCCTCCCCCAAAGAGGGCGCCGGCAGCAAAAACAACCCCTGGGCCTCCCCGCAGGGATAGATGGCCTCCGCCGGGGAACACCGGGCGAACACCACGTCCGCCATGTCGAACACCAAGTTTTCCTCCGCGCCGGTCATGCGGTCCAGACTGCGCAAGCCAGCGTCACAATCCACCAGCAGAACGCGTCTGCTCCGTTGGGCCAAGGCTCTGCCCAGCCCCACCGCTACGGTAGATTTTCCCACGCCGCCCTTTCCTGACGTGATCACAGTTGCTATACCCATAGAAACGATACCTCAACTATCATCTTAACACACCCACGACAAATTGTCAAAAACAAATCGGTGAGTTTCCAATTTTTGTATGTCCTGTATAGGAATTTTACGACGCCTTAGATAGACCGCCGAAAATTCCTCTCTGTAATTTACCCGCTACTGGGCTCCCCGCTATAGTAGGGACCTGTCACGCCGCCCGAAGAGGAGCTGGAAGACGTCTCGTCCCCTTCCTCACCATCACCGTCGCCGCCGTCCCCGCTGGAGGTGCTGTTCCCCTGGGGTTCGCTGCTGGATGTGGAATTCTCCCCGTTGAAGATGGTGTCCGGAATATCGCTGCCCCGGTCGGGAGAAGGAGAGGGTGTGGGTGTGGGGGTGGGAGTAGCTTGAGCCTCGCTGGTGTCCTCATCCTCACTGCTCTGAGCAGCCTGGCTCTCCGCGGCCTCCTTCTGGGCCTTCTCCTCCTCCACCTCCTCGGCGGTCTTGATGATCTTGCCATCATCATCCACCTGGTTGCCGGCCTGATCGTACTTGTTGCCGTCCTCGTCCCAGGTGTAGAAGCCAAAGTACTGATCCAAGATGTCCTTGGCCACGTTCTTGGCGTAATTGCCCGTGTTGCCATACTCCATCATCACCGCAATGGCGATCTGAGGATCATTGGCCGGGGCGTAACAGATGAAGCTCAGGTTGGGCTCGGTCTGTTTGTCCTTCGCCACGCTGGGATCGGAGGTCTCAGCAGTACCGGTCTTACAGGCGATTGCCACAGGGTAATCGCCAAACACGTTGGCTGCTGTACCCTGAGTGGCCACCATCTGCATACCCGTCTGGACCACGCCCAGCACTGCGCTGGAAATGCCAGCATCATACAGCTCCACCGGCTCATACTCCTCCACCACGGTTTCCCCGGTGTAGTCGGTAATCTTATCCAGGAAGTGGGTCTGCAGCCGGACACCACCGTTGGCGATGGTGGCGCACATGGTGGCCAGCTGAATGGGCGTGAACAGGTTATCTGCCTGACCAATGGCCGTCTGAGCCGTGGCGCCGTCAGTCCACTCCACACCGTGGTTCTCCCGGTACTCCTGCCGGTTGGACATGGTGCCCGTAGCTTCGCTCAGCTCCACTCCGGTGGTGGTGCCCAAACCGAAGTACTCTGCATAGGGACCCAAGCGGTCAATGCCCAGATCCAGACCCACGTTACTGAAGAAGGTATTGCAGGAGTGCTCCAGGGCGCCATAGACATTCCAGGTGCCGGTACCGCACAGACAACCCTGGGTGAGGTCGTAGTATTCCCACACGCCGTCACAGGTATAGGTGGTTGCGGCGCTGATGACTCCTTCCTGAAGGGCGGCCAGAGCGGCCACCGGCTTAAACACAGAGCCCGGAACAAACACACCCTGAAGGGCCCGGTTGAACAAGGGCTGTTCCTCGTCCTCGGACAGCAAGTTCACATAGTCGTTGTCGGAACGGTATTGGTTCATGTCAAAAGTGGGGTAGGAGGAGCAGGCCAACACGCCGAAGTCCTCCACGTCCAGCACCACCACAGCGCCGGCATTGCAGTCCTTGGCGTCGGTGTTGCCCTCAATGTTTTTCGCCAGAGACAGGTTTGCCACCCGCTGGAGGTCCGAATCCAAGGTGGTGACCACCGTATTGCCCTCCTTGGGAGCGGTGGTCACAGAGGTGCTCTCCACCTCGCCGGAGGCGTTGGTGTAGATGGTCTCCTCGCCCCGCTGGCCTCTCAGCTCCTCCTCAAAGGCGGACTCGATGCCCGACTGTCCCCGGGTGTCCGTCCACTTGTAACCAGAGATGTTGTCCTCCGAATCATAGGCGGTGCCGTCCTCCACAGCCTGCTCATACTGATAGTCCCGGATGGCTCCGGTATAGCCCACCACGTGGGGCGCCAAAGTGCCGTCCTCCCCGTAGTACCGGGCCACAGCCACCCGGGCCTCGATGCCCGGCCACTCCTGGGAGCGTTCGCTGATCACCGCCACGGTCTCGGCGGAGACATCCTCAGCGATGACATAGGGGTTTGTACGGGAAAAGCCGTCCCGTGTCATGGAGTACCGCACGGACACCACATTTCTGGCGTCCTCCTTGGAGTAGCCCTGGCAGTCATACTGCCGGGTCAGCTCGGCCATGCAGTCCTCGGCGGTGGCATACTCCGCCAAACTCAAAGTGTCCCGAAGGCTCTCGATCTCGCTGTCGCTGTCCTCGGCGTACTGATAGGTTCCGTCCTCCCCCAGGACGATGGGCAGACGGTCCCGCCATTCCTCCTCCCGCTCCTCCAACAGGTCCAGCACCTGAAGAATGGTGGCGTTGCGGGCGCTGTAATCCATATCCAGGGCATCATAGACGATGTTGTAGCTGGAGCGGTTGCCCGCCAGCACATTGCCGTTGCGGTCCAGGATCTCCCCGCGAGCTGCCTCGATCTGAATGGAGTCCGTGCGGTTGGACAGGGAGATCTCCTCAAACTTCTCGCCTTCTATCAGCTGCCACTGTACCAGGCGCAGCTCATAGATGGCGAAAACCGCCAGCACCAGCAGGATGCAGGCGGCGGAACGGCCAATCTTTGTGATCTTGGGCATTTTCAAAGGGGAAGCCTCCTTTCCAGCGGGAAATCACATCCGGTTGTCCTCCTGGGGGTTCAGGGCTTGGCCCAGTCCCCGGTTGAGGAAGTACAACAGCGGCAAAAACAGAAGGGTGTAAAAATACTTGGGCAGGTAGAAATGGGTGAAGGCATAGGCCGGATGGGAATAGCGCAGCAGATGGAGAAACACCCACTGCAAGCACACCGTCAGCCCGATGGCCACAATCCCCGTCAGGGCGGCAGTGGCCAAGTTGTTCTGCAAGTACACCCGCACCAGCAGACTGATGAAAAAGCACAGCACTCCCAACACCAGGGCGTGAAAGCCCAGTGTCCCTGAGAGGCCGAAATCACACAGCAGGCCGCCCCCCACCCCGAAGAACAGGGCGGGCAGCTCGGTCTCAAACAGGGCGATGGTGATCACCGCCGGGAACAGCAGCACCGGCCTGGCCCCGAAGATATGGGGCAGCAGACCCGGCGTCTCCTGCACCATGAACAGCAGCAGCAGCTCCAGCGTGTAGGCAAGGTACCGGATCACCCGGTTGAAGTCCACCATCATTCCGCGTCCTCCTCGCCGTCCTCATCCCCCTGCTGTACGGGAATGTCCTCCCCAGCGCCGGGGAAGTCGATGATGACGAATACCTCCTGCACAGAGGTCAGGTCCTGATAGGGTTTCACCACCGCGTAATAGGAGATATCCGTCTCGGACTTCTGCACGCTCTGCACCTGGCCGATGATGATATCCTTGGGATAGGTCCCACCTGCGCCGGAGGTGGTGACGATGTCTCCCTCCTGCACCTGGGTGTCGCTGGACAGATAGCTCAGCCGCAGCATCCCAGCACTGGCAGAAGTGATATCGCTGGTGATGACGCCGCTCTCCCCCCGAGAGGGAGCCACTGCCGCCACGCTGATATCCTCAGAGAGCAGCGTGGTCACCTTGCTGGTGGTGGCGTAGGCCTGGCTGACCACGCCCACCAACCCTTGGTCGGTGATCACCGGGTCCCCCACATTGATGCCGGACAAGGTTCCCTTATCAATGGAAAATCCGTAGAACACGTCGTTGGGGTCCCTGCCGATGACTGTGGCGGCCCGCAGGGTGTTCTCCGGCTGCTCCTCGGTGATTTGCAGCTGTTCTTTCAGTTGTTCGTTCTCCTTGATGGCGTTGTCATACTCCACCAGCTGTTCCCGCAGCTGGGCGTTTTCCTGAGAGAGATTGTCCACCATGGTCCGCAGCTCTTCCCGGGAGAGAGCGTCCAGGTCCACAAACTCTGTCACCGCTCCGGTGGCTTGGGTGCTGACGCTCTGCATGGGCGAGGTTGCCAGCCCCAACAGGTCCGCCAATACCGAACCCCCTGCCGCCGCGGTGTAGATGATGAGACCCAGCAACACCACCACCACGATCACCAGCACCTTGAAGGAGCTGGTTTTAAAAAAATCCTTCAAGCCGAAACTCTCCTTTTCTGGATGTTCTCGGCAAAAGCCAAATGCGGACTGCCGGGACTCGCCCGACAGCCCTCATTCTCCCTTACCTTACTTTGAGCCGGATTCCTCCGGCGGATCCTTTACTTTCTTCTGCCGCGATAGCGCTTGGGCAGCTCCACTTCCAAACTCTTGCCGGTGCCTTCCACCACGCAGTCCAAGGGGCGCTCCGCCACGTGGACCGGGATGCCAGTCTCCTGGCTCACCAGCTTGTCCAAGCCTCTCAGCAGGGCACCGCCGCCGGTGAGCATGATGCCCCGGTCAATGATGTCCGCTGCCAACTCCGGAGGCGTCTTCTCCAGGGTGTCCTTAATGGCGTCCACCACGATCATCACGCTGTCGGCCAGGGCCTCCCGCACCTCGTCGGCATGGATGGTCACATTCTTGGGCAGACCGTCCACCAGGTTCCGGCCCTTGATCTCCACAAAGGCGTTGATGGTCTCTTCCGTGGGGAACGCGGAACCGATCTTGATCTTGATCTCCTCAGCAGTGCGCTCACCGATGAGGAGGTTGTACTTCTTCTTTACATAAGTGACGATGGCTTCGTCGAACTTGTCGCCGGCCATGCGCACGGAAACGGACGTGACAATGTCGCCCAGGGAGATGACGGCCACCTCCGAGGTACCGCCGCCGATGTCCACCACCATGCTGCCGGTGGGCTCGCCCACGGGCAGGCCAGCGCCGATGGCGGCTGCCATGGGTTCCTCAATCAGGTCCACGTTGTTGGACCCGGCCTGGCGGGCGGCATCCTCCACAGCCCGGCGCTCCACTTCGGTGACGCCGGAGGGGATGCACACCACAATCCGGGGACGGCTGAGGGTGCCGGACTTCAAAGCCTTCTTGATGAAGTACTTCAGCATGGCTGCAGTGACGTCAAAGTCCGCGATGACGCCGTCCTTCAACGGGCGGACCGCCACAATGGAACCGGGGGTACGGCCCAGCATTTCCTTGGCCTGCTTGCCCACAGCCAGCACCTCGTCGGTGCGCACGTCCACTGCCACCACAGAGGGCTCCCGCATCACAATGCCCTTGCCCCGCATAAACACCAGTGTATTGGCAGTCCCCAAGTCGATGCCGATGTCCTTGGAGAACATAGAAAACATAGAAAAGAACCCAGAAAGAATACTCGTCCCAGCCATAGATACTCTGCCTTTCCGACCCCCAAGGGGTCCTTGATTTACTCTTGCACTCTATTTTCAAAAGCTTCTCGCTTTTATGATTTCCCGTTTTCCTGGGAAACACCCCTGGTTTCCCAATCCCGACCCGGTGGAATTTCCCACGGGGCCGCGCATTTACCATTATATCCTATTTCCCGGGATTTCTCAACCCATAAGTTTACATAAACATACGAAAATCGCAAAATCCCGCATATATGCGGCCTTTCGGCAGGATCCATACAAGATGTGCGCCTCACCGCCCCGTACTGCCAAAACCTCCCTGGCCCCGCTGGGTTTGGGAGAGCTCTTCCACCTCCACAATCTCAGGCAGCAGCACTGGCATGATGACCAACTGGGCAATCCGCTCCCCCGGATGGATGGTGTAGGTCCCATCCCCGAAATTCCGCAGGGGAACCACCAATTCCCCCCGGTAGTCGCTGTCAATGACCCCCACGCAATTGGGCAGGGAGATCCCGTGCTTGACCCCCAGCCCGCTGCGGCAGAACACCATCCCGGCGTATCCCTGGGGGATCTCCGCTGCAAGACCCGTGGGGAAAGGATAACCCTCTCCCGGCTGCAACGTCACCGGCGCCTCCAGACAAGCACACAGGTCGTATCCCGCAGCGCCTTCTGTCTGCCGCTGGGGCAAAACCGCACCCTCCCGGAGCTTTTTCATCCTCAATACGTTGTTTTTCTCCATGGCAACCTCCATATCTAGGCTAGTTTTCCACAAGAATACTTTTCCACAGCCCGAAACCCTATGATTTTCGGGGCTTGGAAGCTTTTTCCACGTGGTTTTAAACATTTTCCACCGAGTTTTCCACCATCATTCCACTCCCCGGTGAAAAAGCCCGCGGGTCCAGTCAGAACCAGGCGCTTGGCCCCGAAAACAGGCTTCTAAACTCTCCCCACATTCCACAGAGTTTTCCACAGTAAATCGAACCACTCCAAAATCCAGAGGGGATAATTCGTCTTTCAAATCACAAAGCCACAGGGGTACGGAGTTGAGCACTTCGATATTTTTGCCGCCCCGGCAAACCACCGGAAACTGCTTGCGTTTTCGGTCCGTCAAACACCCGGGCTCCTTGCAGTGCAAGCAGCCTTTTGGTGAATTTGCCAAGGGACAATTCCGGGTGAGCATCAGCGGCGTGCGCCCGGCGATCATCAAGCCTCGGGGCAGGGGATCCCCCAAACGCGCCACCTCTCTGGCGGTCAGCTCCGGGGAAAGCTCCGCAGAAGCCAGCCCCAGCTCCCGGAAAAAGGCCAGACTCTCTGTATTGTAAATATTCAAGCCAAAGCTGCCGTGGATCCGCCCACCCAGCTCTTTAGCCAAGGCCACCGCGCCCAGATTCCCACAGAGGAAATCCTCAAAACCGGCAGCCATACACTGTTCCATTTTCCGGACTGTCCGTTTTTCCTCTCCGAACAAAGCCCGAGGGATGTCCAGAAAAATGGACGGCCATCCCTCCTGGCGCAGGCGCTCCAGCTCTGGGAGGGGCGTCTCCAAAGGCAGGACAATCTCCCGGCAGCTTCTGGCCTGGGGACACAGCTGGGACACCTGCCGGAACTGAGCCCGCAGAGGCAGCTCCCCCTGCCGCCGGGGATGTGGCAGGTGTTCCACAGCCAGCCGCTCGAAGGGGATGGGCTCCCGCTGCTCCCGGGCGGCCAGCAGCTTCTCCACCGCCTGCCTGCGCAGGCCGTTGAGGGCCGCCACCGAGCAGGGAACACCCTCCTGGGGCACGGCCACGTTCTCCACACGGAAGGGCGTACCGCCGGTCTTTTTCAGCTGCTGCACACAGCGTTCCGCCAGCAAAAGGCCGCTGCCCTCCGCCGGAACCGCCACACTGACACAGTGATTTTCCTCATCCCAGGCCGTGAGAGTCAGCTGGTCCTCTTTTTGGGACAGGTCCAGAAAAACGGACACCCTCTGAGTCTCTCCCCGATACAGCCCCCGCAGCGAAGAAAAAACCTTCTCCGTAGCCTGGGTCACATCCTCTTTCCGCCGCACGCCGAACATCCCCCTGCCCCGCTGACCGGTGAGGTATCCCTGGGTAAAGCCCGACCGGGAGAACACAGCCTCCAACTGGCTCAGCAGCGTCTCCGGCACCTCTTCCCCGTCGGCGGCCCGACGGCAGGCGGAAACTGCGGCCGCCACGTACTCCGGCCGCTTCATTCTTCCCTCAATTTTTGCGGAATACACCCCCGCGTCCTTCAACTGTCCGATCTCCCGGACAAAGGAGAGATCCTTCAAGGACAGGTCATGGCCAGTCCCGCCAGGCGCTCCAAAGGGCAGACGGCAGGGCTGAGCGCACAGCCCCCGGTTTCCGCTGCGGCCACCCAGCATGGCGCTGAGCAGACATTGTCCCGACACGGACATGCACAGCGCCCCGTGGACAAAGCTCTCCAGCTGGATGGGACAGGCCTGGCGCACCTCCCGGATCTCCTCCAAGGACATCTCCCGGGACAGCACCGCCCGAGTGGCCCCCAGTTCCCACAGAAGCTTTGCCCCTGCGGGAGTGTGCAGGCTCATCTGGGTGGAGGCGTGAATGGGCAGCTGGGGCGCCTGCCGCCGCAGCCGGGCAAAGAGGCCCATATCCTGAACCAGCACGGCGTCCACTGGCAAACTGCACAAAAACTCCACAAACTCCTCTGCCTGGGGCAATTCCCCGTCCTTGAGCAAGGTGTTCACCGTCACATGGACCGCCACACCTCTGCCATGACAGAAGGCCACCGCCTCAGCCAATTGTTCTCTGGAAAAATTCTGGGCGTTGGCCCTGGCTCCAAAGGAGGGCCCGCCCAGATACACCGCGTCCGCCCCTGCGAACACCGCTGCCCGCAAGGCTTCCGGCCCCCCCGCGGGAGCCAAGATTTCAAAGCTGTTGTTCTCTCTCATTTCTTCTCAAAAAAGCTGACAAGCCCCTCCTGCTCATACTCATCCTCGTGGCGCAGGGGATTCCGCCGCCTGCGGTGAGGCTTTTCCATGGGAGTCTCCTCCGGGGTCTGGGCCGGCTCCTCTTGGGACGCCTGAGGCGCTGCCTGGGGAACTTCCCCCTGCGTAGCTGCCGCCTTGGCCTGGGCCTCGTCCACCAGACGCTTGGCCTCCTCTACCGCCCGCTTTGCCGCTGCCACTGTGGACTGCTTTTCCTGCTCAGCCTTTTGCAGCAGGGCGTCCTTTTCCTCAGCTTCCAGCTTGAGGGCGGCATTGTCCGCAGCCAGCTTTTCCAGCTCTTCCACCAGCCGCTGCTGGTCCTGGGTGGGCTCGGAAGCCATGCGCAGCCTGTCATTCTCCCCCTGCAGCCGCTCCACCTCCCGGCGGAGGGATTCCATCTGGGCTACCTGCTCCGTCTCCTGGCGCAGGGCGGCGTTTTCGTCCCGCAGCCGGGTCACCTGCTCCCGCAGGGACTCCAGCTCCTGAGCGGATTCCTGCAACACTGTATTCTCCTGCTCCAAGGCCTGAATCCGCGCACGGGTCTCCGGTCCGGGTCCATTTTTCAGCATGTCCGCTTTTTCTTCCTGCCAGATCTCCGCCTCTACCTCCAGCTCGTCCACGCGCTCTTGCAGCTGCTGGCGTCTCTGGCCGTTTTTGGTGGCGTCGTCACAATAGCTCAGCGCTACGGTGAGGGCAGCGGCCTCCCGGGTGATGTAGGGGGACGCAATTTGTATCTCCGTCATCAGCTCGCCCACCTCGGCGGCAAGCTTTTTCATATAATCATCGCTCTCCTGGGTGATCAGGCCGCACACCACCCCGTTGATCTCCAGCCGCACCCGACGTTTTTCCATAGTCTCGCAACCCATCCTTTCCCTGTGTGTAAACATATTATATGGCATAATTGCCGTTTGGAAAAGCCCTTTCTCCTTTTTTTCAAAAACTGCCTTTCAAACAGCTAAACTTCCCCTGCCAAACCCTCTCCAAACCTGGGTTTTACCCGATTTTTGGTTGTATCCCCGCCCCATCTGTGATAAGATAGAAACACTGAGGCAAACGTTTTTCCTGGCATTTTGCGGCATTTTGGTGAGAATATACAAATCCTCAACCTCAGCTTGGGACTTTATTGCGATTGTTTTCTCCCCTTTTTTAGTGTATAATGCCTATGGCAAAAACGAGATATGGTGATATTTTAATTCATTTTATGCACAATAAACATTTGGAGGAATCATCACATGAATTATTCGATGAGCGTGCCCCAGATTAAAGAGGCCATTCGTGACAAGCTGGCCCATACTTTTGGCGTCTCCTTGGAAAACGCCACCGACGAGGAATATTACAAGGCAAGCGTCCTCATCGTGCGGGAGCTGATGACCAAAGGCCGGTCCGAGTTTGTGCAGAACGCCGAAAAGACGGCTACCAAGCAGATCTACTACCTCTGCATGGAATTCCTGCTGGGACGCTCCTTGCGCAACACCCTGTTCAACCTGGGCTTGGAGGAAAACTTCCGCAAGGCCCTGGCAGAATACGATATCAAGTTAGATAACCTCTATGAGCAGGAGCCCGACGCCGGTTTGGGCAACGGCGGCCTGGGCCGCCTGGCAGCCTGCTTCATGGACGGCCTGGCCACTCAGGGCTATCCGGCCATGGGTTATTCCCTGCGGTATGAATATGGCCTGTTCCGCCAGAAGCTGGTGGACGGCTGGCAGACCGAGCTGCCCGACACCTGGCTGCCCGGCGGCGGCGTATGGCTGCAGCGTGTGCCCGAGAGCTCTGTGGAAGTACACTTTGGCGGTCACATCGAGGAGCAGTGGCACGACCAGTACCACTCTGTCCGTCACAAGGACTACACCTCCATCACTGCAATCCCCTACGACATGTATATCGCCGGTAAGGACGGCAAAGGCATCAGCCTGCTGCGGGTCTGGAAGGCGGAAAACGACAAATTTGATATGAAGCTCTTCAATGGCGGCAACTACATGCGCGCCATGGAGCAGCAGGCCATGAGCGAGGTCATCACCAAGGTGCTGTACCCCGAGGACAACCACACCGACGGCAAGCTGCTGCGGCTGTCCCAGCAGTACTTCCTGGTGAGCGCCTCCATTCAGGACATCATCCGGCGGCACCTGTTTGCCCACGGCAATCTGGATCAGCTGCCGGAGCTGGCGGCCATCCATCTCAATGACACCCATCCCGTGCTGGCCATCCCCGAGATGATGCGGGTGATGCTGGACGAGTGCGGCTACGGCTGGGATGCCGCTTGGGATATTGTCAAGCGCACCGTGGCCTACACCAACCACACCGTCATGAGCGAGGCCCTGGAGACCTGGAACCGGGATCTGTTCAAAATGCGCCTGCCCCGCATCTACCAGATTGTGGAGGAGATCGACCGCCGCTTCTGGGAAGAGATGCGCACAAAGGGCGTGGACGAGGCCACCATCTACCGCATGGCTCCTCTGAACGACGGCTATGTGAAGATGGCCAACCTGGCTGTCATCGGCTCTCACAGCGTCAACGGCGTGTCCGCCCTGCACAGCGAGATCCTCAAGGACGACGTGTTCCACGACTTTTATGTCCAGGAGCCCCACAAGTTCACCAACGTGACCAACGGCATTGCCCATCGCCGGTGGCTGAATCAGTCCAACCCCGAGCTGGCTTCCATGATCTCCCAGCTTATTGGCGACGACTTCACTCTGGAGGCCGATAAGCTTCAGGGTCTGCTGAAGTACAAGGATGACGCCTCTGTGCTGAAGAAGCTCCAGAAGATCAAGCAAGACAACAAGGAGCGTCTGGCTGCCTATTTGAAGAAGACCCAGGGCGATGTGGTGGATCCCTCCACTATCTTCGACGTCCAGGTCAAGCGCCTGCACGAGTACAAGCGTCAGCACATGAACGCTTTGAATATTCTGGCCACCTACCAGTGGCTGCGGGAAAATCCCAACGCCGATTTCACTCCCCACACCTACTTCTTTGGCGCAAAGGCCGCTCCCGGCTACTACTTTGCCAAGGAGATCATCCAGTTCATCGCGGCACTGGCAAAGATCATCAACGCCGACGAGCGGGTGAACAAGAAGCTGAAGATCGTCTTTGTGGAAAACTACTGCGTCACCTGGGCCGAGCTGCTGACCCCCGCCGCTGAGATCAGCGAACAGATCTCCCTGGCAGGCACCGAGGCCTCCGGCACCAGCAACATGAAGTTCATGATCAACGGCGCCATCACCCTGGGCACCCTGGACGGCGCCAATGTGGAGATCCACGAAGCCGTAGGCGATGAGAATATCATCCTCTTCGGCATGACCGCCTCCCAGGTGGAGGAGCTCAAGCGCACCGGTTATCATCCCCAGAATCAGTACCAGAACGATGGTCTGATCCACCGGGCTATGGATGAGCTGGGCAGTATGTGCGGCGGCCAGTTCAAGGATATCTTCAATTCCCTGCTGCGGGAGGACCGCTATATGGCTTTGGCCGACCTGCGCTCTTACCATGAGGCTCAGCAGCGTGCCATGGCCCTCTACGGCAACCAGGAGACCTGGAACCGCATGTCCCTGGTGAACATTGCCGGAGCCGGACGCTTTGCCGCGGACCGGTCCATCCGGGACTACGCTGGGAACATCTGGCATGCTTCCCCGGTGCCTCCGGCCAAGAACCTGGACGCCAAAAAGCCGGAAAAGTAATTGGAACTTTGACCAACTCTTGAAATGACAAAAAGCGCGGCGTATCCGGGACCAACCCAGCGCGGCGCTTTTTTCTGCCCCAAAGGCAACCCTACTTTTTTGAAGAAAGAAGGATCGCTATGTTCAACTCCCGCAGCCGTAAATACCGCGACCCTCTGGGGGCCGTGGCGGACGGCACTTCCATCCACTTCCGCATCACCCTGCCCCGGGAGCTGTCCTGCTCGGCAGCCAGCCTCATCATCCAGCGGGAGGGCAGCCAAACCCAGGTGCTGGATATGTTCTGGTGCGGCATGAACGGCAATACCCAGGAGTGGTGGGAGTGCGATTTCACCCCAAAGACTCCGGGACTTTACTTCTATCACTTTGAAACCAGAACCCAGCGGGGCAGCCAGCGGCTCTCCCGGGGGTTTGCCGGGGATGGGATCTTCGGCGGCAACAACCAATGGCAGCTCACTGTCTACGACCACCGCTTCCAGACCCCGGACTGGCTGGAAGGCGGGGTGATGTACCAGATCTTCCCGGACCGGTTCCACAAATCCGGCCAGGAGAAGTCGGACATCCCCGCCGGCAGGACCTTCCACGAAAACTGGGAGGATCAGCCGGATTGGGCCCCCAACGCTCAGGGAAAGATCACCAACACGGACTTTTTCGGCGGGGACCTCAAGGGCATTGAGGAAAAGCTGCCCTACCTCCGGGAGCTGGGCGTCACCTGCCTCTATCTCAACCCCATTTTCGAATCCCACTCCAACCACCGGTATGACACAGCGGATTACTCCAAAATCGACCCCTTGCTGGGCACGGAGGAGGACCTGCAATCCCTGTGCCAGGCGGCGAAGGAGCTGGGCATCCGGGTGATTCTGGACGGCGTATTCAGCCACACTGGCAGCGACAGCGTGTACTTCAACCGGGAGGGCCGGTACCCTCCCAACGGCGCCTATAACACTCAGGATTCCCCCTATTACACCTGGTACAACTTCCACCCCTGGCCCAACAATTACGACTGCTGGTGGAATTTCGACACCCTGCCCAACGTCAACGAGACCAACGAGAGCTATGACCGCTACATCAACGGCGAGGATGGCATTGTCCGCAAGTGGCTGAAAGCCGGGACCTCCGGTTGGCGGCTGGACGTGGCCGACGAGCTGCCGGATGGATTCCTGGACAATCTCACCGCAGCGGTCAAGGCCCAGGACCCGGACGCCCTGGTGCTGGGCGAGGTGTGGGAGGACGCCTCCAACAAAACGGCTTACGGCATCCGCCGGCGGTACCTGCTGGGGGGCCAGCTGGACACGGTGATGAACTACCCCTTCCGGGATGCGATTCTGGGCTTTCTGCTGGGGGAAGATCCCCGCAGCTTTGTGGAAACCGTGGAGAGCATCTGCGAAAACTACCCGCCCCAGTGCCTGCGGCTGCTGATGAACCACATCGGCACCCACGATACGGAGCGGGCCCTGACGGTGCTGGGCGGCGAAGCCGCCGGGAACCGGGGTCGGGACTGGCAAGCGGCCCAGCATCTCAGCCCGGAGCAGCAGGAGACCGGACGGAAGCGGCTGAAATTGGCGTCCCTGATCCAGTATTTCCTCCCCGGAGTGCCCTGCGTCTACTACGGGGACGAGGCTGGTATGGAGGGCTATCGGGATCCCTTCAACCGGGCCTGCTACCCCTGGGGCAAGGAGAACGAAGAGCTTCTGGACTGGTACAAGAAGCTGGGCGCACTGCGGTCCCAGGAGAAAGGGCTGCTGGGACATGGAACCTACCGCACCCTGTACGCTGACGGCAATCTGCTGGCCTTCGAGCGGTTCCTCTTCACCGAGGATTCCCGGGAGAGCGTGACTGTGGTCATCAACCGGAGCAGCCGTCCTCAGAGCATGCTGAAGGCCTCCCTGGACATGGCGGAGGGCCAATTGCTGCTGGGAGAATCCCTGGAAACAGTGAACGTTCTGCCCCCCTTCGGATGCTCGGTGACAAAATTTAAAAAATCTTTGAAAAAGGGTTGACATCTTCGACAGAAAAGCTTATAATTATAAAGCTGTTAGAGAACAGCTTATGCGCCAGTAGCTCAGCTGGATAGAGTGTTTGGCTACGAACCAAAAGGTCAGGGGTTCGAGTCCCTTCTGGCGCGCCACAGGAAATCCCAGAAACCTCATGGTTTCTGGGATTTTTTGCGCCTTCCGAACAATTTCATCCGGAACACACGCTCCAGAAGGCGCAAAAAAAACAGAGCGCCCAAAGGCGCTCTGTCTCTCTGCAGCTCTTAAAAATTCCCGTTGTTCCAGCCCCAATCGGGTGTGGCCAAATAGCGGATGTACAAATCCTTGGGGTCCACGCCCAGCTCCTGCTGGAACAGTGCACACACGTCCTGGGTCATTTTTTGCGACCCGGCGGCGTCCACCTTGTCTCCAAAGACTTTTACCTCCACAATGGCAGTGGGCTTCTCACTGTCCCCACGGAACCACATGCGGCACTGATCCTCCAGGGTGATCATCAGCCAATCCTCGGTCTTCTCCGGCAGATAGGTGATGATGCGCCCCAGCTGGCTTTTTACGGTTTGGGCTATGTCATCGGAAACCTGTACGTTGGTTTTGATCTGAATACAAGGCATAAAAGAAAGACCTCCTCTTCCTACTCTGGAACTTTTCTTTCCAATATAGTATAATCTTTTTTAGAGCAATTCGGTAGCATTCAAACACAGAAAAGAGCGAACCGCCATGAAAATCACCCAGACCCGGGACATCCGGGCTGCCAATCGTTGGGAGATCCTGCGGCAGGTGCTGCGGCATTATCCCATCAGCCGTGCGGACATCTGCCGCCAAACCGGACTGAACAAGGCCACCGTCTCCACCATTGTCAAAGAGTGGATTGACGCGGGGCTTTTGACTGAAACGGAATTGGGCCACTCCGAGTGGGGACGAAAACCCATTTTACTCCAGCCCATCCACGACGCTGGCTGCGCCTTGGCCTTGGATATCGACATCAGCCAAGTCCAGGCCATTTTGACAGACCTCTCAGGGGAGTCCGTCCTGGGCAGAGAACAGTTTTCCACCACGGGAAAGAGCTTTCCCGACGTATTTGAGCAAGTGTGCGTGGCAGTGGACAAGCTATTGACCCAAATGCCCTCCACCCATTACGGCCTGGTGGGGATCGGCGTGGCGGTTCACGGCGTGGTGGACCTCTCCGGGCTGATCCGCTTCATTCCCGGGAGGGGATGGCGAAACGTGGATTTGCGCACTCTGCTGGAAGAGCGCTATGGGGTGCCGGTCTCCCTGGACAACGACGGCAATCTAGCCGCCCTGGCCCAGCAGGACCTCATTGGCAATGTGGACGAGCCTGAGGAAGGCCAGAGCCAGGACACCCCCTTGCAGAGCTTGGCCATGGTCAACATCGGCAGCTCCATCTCCGTGGGGCTGATCACCCACGGGGAAGTCTTCCGGGGCTTTCACGGCTTTGCCAACGCCATTGGGCACCACACCATCAATTTTGACGAGCCGCAGCAGTGCTCCTGCGGCAAGTACGGCTGCTGGGAGCAGTACTGCTCGGACGGGGCGGTGATCGCTTACGCCAACTCCGTGCTGCCCCAGCCCATCTCCACCATCCAGGAGCTGGTGGTGCTCATCCGCCACCAGGACCCGGTGGCTCAGCAGGTGCTAGACAGGTTCATCACCTATTTGGCGGTGGGGCTGACCAACATCATCTTTATCTTTGACTGTCAGGCCATTGCCATCAGTTCGGAGCTGCTGTACTCCCTCCCCTATTATCTGCCGGAGATCCTGCGAAAAATGGTGCTTCCCATCACCCACGCGGAAAAAGTGGTGCTCTCGCCCCTGGGGAAGAGCGGGCCCATTTTAGGCGCGGCCCAGCAGGCGATCTCCCAGTTCTATCAAGGTGTGGCCAATGCCATGGAACCCACAAATGGATAAAAGTTTTTCTCAGCAAAAGAGGAGCCGTTTTCTGGCTCCTCTTTTTATAGGATGGATCCCGCCCGTGCAAGCTTGGATTGCAGCACTCAATCGTAAATCAGCTTGTGGCGGAAATAGAAGAAATGATCGCTGTGGGTGTGGATGGACAGCATCCGGGTGTGAGGATGATCCTCGCTGGTGAACTCCTTGCCAAACTTGCCGATGGTCAGAGCCTGGCCGCCCACGTAGATGCAGGAGTAGTTGAAGAACAGCTCGTCCATCATCTTCTGGGACACCAGGTAGTGCATATAGGAGGGAGTCTCCACCAGCAGGCGGTCAATGCCGAATTTCTTCAGCACATACAGAGCCACCTTGGAATCGGGAGCCGTATCGCCGGTGCCGATGACCAGCACCTTCCCGGCGGCCTCTTTCATGCCCTGGATCAGCTCTTCGGTGACTGCCTCCATGGAGGGAGCGTCCACAAAGTAAGCGTCGTTCTGGATCTTCTCCTTTACCAGCTCCATGCCCTTGCGGGAGGTGGAGATCATCACAGGCACCTCGGGGGTCTTGAAGAGGATGTGGTCAAAGGGAATGTCCGTGGCGTCCAGAGAGGTGACGATGTTCCAGGGCACAGGATTCTTGCCGTTTGCAATGCGCATGTCCTCCATGTCCTGATCGAAGACGTGGCAGGTGTAGTCGCTCTCTGCGTTCATGGTGCCGGCGCCCAGCATCACACCATCGGACACAGCACGAAGCATGTTCAGAATGAACCAGTCCGTGTCGGCCCCAGCGGGGTCGTACTTGTTCTTTTTGGCGATCAGGGGACCCTGGGGAGCGTCAGTGAAGGCGATGCGCCCGTCCAGAGAAGTGACCAGGGACGTATAGGTGCAGGGCCGGTCCTCATGGAGCTCCAAAAACTTCAGGTCGCCGTAGATCTCCCGGATCTTCTCGCAGTTCATGGTCTCCACCTGGCAGTGGGACAGCTCGGGGCTTTCGTAGATCCGCTGGACCTTCAGGCGGTCCACGTCAAAGGGCATCTTAAACAGGGAAGTCGCCATGATGTACCTCCCTTAGATCAAGCTGCCGCCGCAAACGTGCATGATCTCGCCGGTGATGAAGCCAGCGTCCTCGCTGGACAGGAACTTCACGGCGTTGGCCATGTCGGCCACCTTGCCCATCTTGTGCAGGGGGTACAGGGAGGCATAGGACTCCTCCAGAGCCTTGGGATCCTCAGCCTCCTGGAAGCGCTGCTCGATCATGGGGGTGCGCACCAGGCCGGGCAGCACGCAGTTGACCCGCACCTTGGGGGCGTACTCCAGAGCGATGCACTTGGTCAGCATGATCACACCGGCCTTGGAGGGGCAGTAGCCGATCCGCTCGGGGATGGGCCGCACGCCCAGGTCGGAACCGATGGTGACGATGGAGGGATCCTCGCTCTTCACCAGCTCTTTCACAGCGGCCTTGCACATGTTGAACACGCCGCCCAGGTTGATGGACAGCTCCCGCATAAAGGAGTCGTACTCGGTGTTCTCCAAGGAGCCGATGAAGGTGACACCAGCGCAGCACACCAGCTTGTCCACCTTGCCGAAGACCTCCACAGCCTTGTCCACCACGTTCTGAGCCTGCTGGGGATTGGTCAGGTCGGCCTGGACATAGATGGCGTTCTCGCTCTGGAGCTTCATGGCGGGTTCCACGCCGCAGCCTACCAGCTTGGCGCCCTCGTCCAGGAACATTTTTGCCACGCCTTCTCCGATGCCGGAGCTGGCGCCGGTGACGATAACCACTTTATTTTCAAATTTCATAACAGACAGATCCTTTCTGATGGAAAATTAGATGCGCTCGAAGCGGCTGTAACGATGGATACCGAAGTTCTCCTCGTTCTGGACGCAGCGGGTGAGCTTGTAGGGATGCTGGAACTTGGACTCAAACCGGGCAATGAACTTGGCCTGCAGGTCGGGATCGTCCACCTTGTGCCAGCTCTCAATGCTCTCCCACACGAAGATGAAGTGCATCTCGCCGGGCTTGTTGTCATTGATCCACACTTCCTTGTACAGGAAGGGGATGTGATCGAACAGGTCAGTCTCAGCCTCGCCCAGAGTCCACACTTCGTGGTCCACCTCCAGGAACTCCTGAACGTGCTCGGGAGCAGTCTCAAAAACCAGGTGCTCTACGGGATAATGTTCGCCTTTGACATAGGTATAGCCTTGCATGATAACGTCCTCCTTGTGTTTAGTAGTTGATTTATAGTTGAGTTTTCGTTTTTGGATGTTCATTTCAGTCCGGCTAATGAGAGGAAACCGAATGGGTTTTGGTCGGGGCAGTGGGCTATCCGCCTACGGCGGCGTGCGCCCTTGCCCCTGGATCTTTGCTTTCAGCCCTTTGGGCTGTCAAGGTCGCAGGGGCTTTGCCCCCGCACTCCCACAGCTTTTGAAAAAGCTGGCAAAACTTTTACGCCGCTTCGCGGTCTTTATTCCTGAGCTGCCTTCATCTTCTCCGCCAGCTCCACCACCTGCTGGGCGATGTCCGGGCGGGTCTCCAGGGAGTCGTGGTCGGAATTGGGCAGACATACTTCGCCCAGGCACTCCGTGCTCAGATCGTTGAGAAGGTTCTTCAGCACCAGCTCGCCGCCCAAGAACTGATTGGGGAAGCTGGGTGCGCCGCCCACCATGAGGATGGCGCCCTTGCGCAAGGGCTTTTCGGGCATATCGTTACGCACATGGCCAGCCCAGTACACCTGGAACCGGTCGATGAGGGTCTTCAGCTTGCCGGTGACAGAGTGGAAGTACATGGGGGAAGCTAACACCACGTTGTCTGCCTCTTCCAGCAGCTGGTAAACTTCGTCCATGCCGTCGTGGATGCTGCAGCCCTTCTTGTGCCAGCAGTATCGGCAATCCTTACAGGGGGCGATATTCTCCACACGGTAAGCGTCGATGATGGTGTACTCGCCGCCCAGGGTATCCAGGAACAGCTTCACCATCTGGTTGGTGTGGCCGTTTTTCCGGGCAGAACCGGTGATAACCAATGTTTTCATTGCAAGGTTCCTCCAACTTTTAGTTCTTAGCCGCTTCCAAAGCAGCTGCTTTTTCCGCTTCCAGGTCAGCCTGGTGGGCTTTCTGGTTGAATTTGATAAAGTGCATCACCAAGAAGGCCACAATCAGCACGCAATAGGCGGCCACAAATCCCAGGTCCGGGCTATACGTACTGGTGAACAGCAGGCCGGGAGAGTGGATCATACCGATGCCGGTCAGGCCCAAGGCCACCACATTGGTGATCGCAGCTTTCAGCCAATCGTTGTCGATGATGAACACGAACACACAGCCCACCAGCAAGCCCACAAAGGCGGAGCCGTTGTCAAAGGCCAGGAAGCCGGGCAGGTTGCCCTCGGCCACATTGTCCATGATGAAGTCCATCACCACGGGCAGGGAGGCCATAATCACAGCGGGGTAGTACTTCTTGGTGACCACCTCAAAGGCCTGGGAGTAGCTGGAGATGCCCACAAACACCAGGATGGGAAGCACAACGGCCTCGGGGATGAAGGCAGTGATGATGGCGGACAGGCCGGTCAGACCCACCAGAGCGTACAGGGCCACAATGCCCAGGTGATAGCCAGTGCCGGAGCCCATCTTCTTCCAGCCGGGATAGCCCCAGTACAGGCCCACAGCCAGAGGATTCCCAAACAGAGCACCCACCATACTGGCCACGCCGCAAAGTACCAGGGGCTTGGTGGTGGTGAAGAAGGTGTCGCCGCACTCTTTGGCCTGCTCCACTGCCTGGATGCCAGTGATGACCTCATTGAGGGAGAACACAATGATGATGGGCAGGAAGGGGATGGTGGCGGAGATCACGTCACCGGAGAAGATGCCAAAGGTGAAATTGGGAATATAGAAGCCCAAATTGGACAGAGAATCGGTCACAGTGGAGAAGCTCATGGCCCCGGTGACCCAGGCGATACCGGCGCCCACCACAATGGCGATCAGGGCGGCGGGCAGCTTGGTGTTCACCTTGCCCAGGTAGATGACGAAAAGCACGATCAGAGAGAGCCAACCCACCAGGGGCATTTCCAGAGTTCCGTCCATGGACTGGAGAATCAGGAAAGCCATGGCGCCGCCAGCCAGGGAGCCAAACAGAGCGCCTGCGGGGACGATCTTCAAGATCAGGGGCACCACAAAAGCACCGATGATGAACACTGCGCCGCCGATGAAGTGAGCCAGCACGCCTACCCGGAACGCCAGCAGAGCGTCGCCGGTGGAGCTGTACACAGGCAGCATGATGGAGAACAGCCAGATGAACATACGCCCAGCCTGGAGACCGGCAGGCACAGCAGTCAGATTACTGTCGCCCCGGCTCTTAGCCACCTGGCGATAATAGAGCCACAGACCGCCGTTCATGACGATCACGGTCACCAGCACGCCGGGCATCATGGTGCCAAACACCGTGGAGCCGTCCAGACCGAAGGTGCCAAGCAAAATGGCCACGGCCACGATCACCTTGGAAAACCCATCGAAAAACACGCCGATGGAAGCGTCCAAGTCCGCTTTTTTGAACAGTGGGATTTTTACGCTGTCCGTCATTTTTCTTCCTCCTAGTGAAAAGTTCCTTATACCTTCACACCCTGCTTTCCAGGGTGAAAATGCCTTTGATTACCCCAGGGCTCCGGAAGCCGGTCCGCCGCCGGCCCGGTCCTGGCGGAACAGAAGACCCTTGGCCACAAGCCAGGCTCCAGCCACCAGATACACCACGCCAAAGGGAATGCCCTCCGCAGGGAACAGCGCCACCGACGGGGCGTGGATCATACCAATAAAGGAGCACAGGGCCAGCGCTCCTGCGAAGGCTGCAGCATAGAAATACTTTTTATCCACCACGTATGCCAGCAGTCCCGCCAGCAGCAAGCTGGAGAGAAACGCTCCATTGCCCAGGTACTGAATGCCGTTGATGGGCACGGAGAACTCGGCGAACTGGGCGGCTGTCAGCGCGTCCAAGGTGGTTCCTGCCGCCTGGACCGAGGAGCTGATCTGGGTTTGAATATACTGGAACAAAATGGGGATCAGGGACAGCAGCACTACGCTTACATACTTCTTATCCAGTTCCTGGAAGGTGGCGGCAGTCACCGAGAAGCCCACAAAGATCAGCAGCACCATCACCGCCTCCGTGGGGATCAGAGCCATGATCACACCGGTCAAACCGGTGAGGCAGATGATCAAATAGGCCGCGGCATTGGCCAGGGAAAAGCCTGCCCGGGCTCCCAGCTCTTTCCAGCCGGGATGGCCAAAGTACACCGTGGTGGGGAAGGGATTCCCAAACAGGGAGCCTAGCATGGTAGAGCAGCCGTCCATCACCATGGAGCGCCGCTCGGGATACCGGTCCCCCGCCGCCTTGGCCGATTCGATCCCCTGCAGGGTGGAGAAAAAGTTGTTCATCTGCAGGGGGATGATCACCGGCAGGAAGGGGAACATCCCCTGAAAGCCTTTGACAATGTCCCCGCCGCAGAAGGTGGGAGGATAAAATCCCAAATTGTCAAAGGAGGCAGTGAAATTGTCCCAGGTCAGGCTGCCGGTACACCAGGCAATCACCGCGCCCAGCACCACAGCCACCACACCGGTGGGGATCTTTTGAAAGCGCTTGTCCGCCTTGCCCAGATAGTCAATGACCACCATGCAGAAGGGAAGCAAAGTGTACACCGGCTTGTCGAACACCATGGCAATGCCCACAAAGGACAGCCACACCAGGGCCGAGGATGCCATGTTTCCCATCAGCGCGCTGTGGGGCACCACCTTGATGATCCACCGGCCAATGAAGCCGCCCAGCACCTCAATGGCGCCGCCGATAAGCGAGGCTGCCAGGCCCACCTGAAAGGCCAGCTCCGCGTCCCCGGTCTGCCAATAAACCGGACCCATGATGAGATACAGCCAGCCCGTCAGCTGGGACGCCCCAATGCCAAAGGGCTGAGCGGTCACGTCCTGACGCTGTTCCTTTTTGGCAAGAGCCCAGGCCTCATAAAAATACCACAGGTTTCCCGCGAAAATAGCCAATCCAACGCCCGGCACAATTTTTCCCAGCACAATATCGGCCGGCATGCCGAACACAAACAACAGGATGCCCGTGGCGGATAGGATCTTTGAGAAGCCATCGAAGAAAATGCCGATGGTAGCGTCCATGTCGCCTTTGCCCCACCAGCGGTACCGAAACTTCATGTTTCCACACTCCACTTGCTTGATAAATGAATTCCCTCACGCCGTGTTAAGCCTTTTGTTTAAGACTCAAACTATTGACTGAGCATTAGAATACTACCAATCTCGGCGTTTGTCAATCCATTATCAAAGTTTCTCCAACTTTATCCGAAATAGAAATTTATTTCTTCTATTTCTTTCCCTTTCTGTGCAAAAAATGCGGCGCCGCAACCGACCGCCCTTTCCCAGCGGGCCCCTCTTGACCTTGCCGGCGTCTTATGATAGAATTATCTTACTATATCAGCCGCTGCCAGTGGGCTACGGCCGGATGAATTACTTAGAATGGAGAGATACGTCATGGAAAGGATCAAGACTTTGGATACTCGGAACCTGTGCGAGAGCGCCAAGAACGGCGGCTGCGGTGAGTGCCAGACTTCTTGCCAGTCCGCTTGCAAGACCAGCTGCGGCGTCGCCAACCAGAAGTGCGAGAACAACCAGAAATAAAATTACCCTAAACGCAAAAAGCCGCCGCCTTTTGGGCGGCGCTTTTTCTGTCAGAGAGGAACCTCTATGATTCATCAATATCAATTAGGCGGCTATAACATTGTGCTGGACACCTGCTCCGGCAGCATCCACGTGGTGGACGAGGTGGCTTATGACATCATCGCCCTGTTCGAATCCCACACCCCGGAGGAGATCGTCCGGGCCATGCTGGAGAAGTATGGATCCGCTGTGACGGAACAGGATATCACAGACTGCATCGCCGACGTGCAAAGCCTCAAGGACGCCGGCAAGCTCTTCACCCCGGACACCTTCGCCGATCTGGCCGGGACCTTCAAAGAGCGCTCTGGGGACGTGGTCAAGGCGTTGTGCCTCCACGTGGCCCACACCTGCAATCTGAACTGCGACTACTGCTTTGCCAGCCAGGGCAAGTATCACGGCGACCGGGCCCTCATGAGCTTCGAAGTGGGCAAGCAGGCCCTGGATTTCCTCATGGACCACTCCGGTACCCGGCGGAATCTGGAGGTGGACTTCTTCGGTGGCGAACCCCTGATGAACTGGGACGTGGTCAAGCGCTTGGTGGAGTACGCCCGCAGCGTGGAGAAGGAGCGGGGCAAGAACTTCCGCTTCACCCTGACCACCAACGGCATGCTCATTGACGACGAGGTCATCGACTTTGCCAACCGGGAGATGAGCAACGTGGTGCTGTCCCTGGACGGCCGCAAGGAGATCAACGACCGCACCCGCGTGGACTACGCCGGAAACGGCAGCTACGACAGGATCGTGCCCAAGTTCCAGAAGTTGGTGGCAGCCCGGGGCGGCAAGAACTACTATATGCGGGGCACCTTCACCCACGCAAACCCCGACTTCACCAAGGACCTGTTCCACATGGCTGACGACCTGGGCTTTACGGAGCTGAGCATGGAGCCGGTGGTCTGCGCCCCTAACGACCCCGCCGCCCTGACCCCCCAGGATCTGGAGACCGTCAAGGAGCAGTATGAGATCCTGGCCAAGGACATGCTCCGCCGGGAAAAAGAGGGCAAGCCCATCACCTTCTACCACTACATGCTGGACCTGACCGAAGGCCCCTGCATCTATAAGCGGATCTCCGGCTGCGGCTCCGGCACGGAGTACATGGCCGTCACCCCCTGGGGCGACCTGTACCCCTGCCACCAGTTTGTGGGAGAGGAGTCCTACAAGCTGGGCGACATCTGGAACGGCGTCACCAACACCTCCCTGCGGGAGGAGTTCCGCTCCTGCAACGCCTACGCCCGGCCCGACTGCAAGGACTGCTGGGCCAAGCTCTACTGCTCCGGCGGGTGCGCAGCCAACGCCTTCCACGCCACCGGGTCCATCCGGGGCATCTATGAGCCCGGATGCGAGCTGTTCCGCAAGCGCATCGAGTGCGCCATCATGATGAAGGCCGCCAAGGAAACCGCCCAATGAACACCCCCGTTGTGGACTTCGTCAGGGGCTACCAAACCAGCGGCACAGCCCGGCTCCACATGCCCGGCCACAAAGGAAAGCACTTTTTAGGCTTTGAGGATTGGGACATCACCGAGATCAAAGGCGCCGACGCCCTCTTTGAGGCGGAAGGCATCCTGCGGGAAAGCGAGGCAAACGCCACGGCTCTCTTTGGCTCCCAGCGGACTTTTTACTCCACCGAGGGTTCCAGCCACTGCATCCGGGCCATGCTCTATCTGGCTTTGACAAACCGTCCCCAAGGGGCCTCCCCCACTGTGGTGGCTGCCCGGAACGTCCACCGGGCCTTTGTGTCCGCCGCAGCCCTGCTGGACCTGGATGTGGTCTGGCTCTGGCCGGAGGAGAGCCGTTCCCTGTGCGGGTGCCCTGTCTCTCCCCAGCAGCTGGAGAGGACCTTGGAACAGCTGCCCGCTCCTCCGGCGGCGGTGTACCTCACCTCCCCGGACTACCTGGGGGCCACGGGAGAAATCACCGCCCTGGCAGAGGTGTGCCACCGTCACGGCACCCTGCTGGCGGTGGACAACGCCCACGGGGCTTACCTGCGGTTTTTGAGCCCCTCCCTCCACCCCTTGGACCTGGGCGCGGACCTGTGCTGCGACTCCGCCCACAAAACGCTGCCGGTGCTCACCGGTGGAGCCTATCTACACATTGCCAGAACCGCCCCAGCAGCTTTGGAGGAAAACGGCAAAACGGCTCTGGCGCTGTTCGGCTCCACCAGTCCCTCCTACTTGACCCTCTGTTCCCTGGACCAGTGCAACCGGTATCTGTCGGAGGGCTACCCTGCCCGCCTTCAGGAGACCGTCACCCAGCTGGAAGCCCTGAAAGCCCAACTGAAAAAGGCGGGCTGGCAGGTGGAGGACAGCGACCCCCTGCGGGTGACACTCCGGGCGCCCCAGGACCGCACCGCCACAGACCTGGCGGAACAACTGCGCCAAAACGGGGTGGAGTGCGAATACGCCGACCAGGATTTCCTGGTGCTGATGGCCACCCCGGAAAATTCCCAGGAAGATTTCCACCGGGTGGTGGCAGCCCTGGGGAAAAACCAGCTGCCACCGGCTCCCCTGCCCTGTTTGCCCCTGGCAAAGGGACGGCGGGTGTGCTCCATTCGGCAAGCGTTGTTTGCCCCCCACCGGTTGGTCCCGGCGGCGGAGGCCCTGGGCCGGGTCTGCGGCGCCCCCACGGTGGGCTGCCCTCCGGCAGTGCCCATTGCTGTGGCTGGGGAGGAGATCACCCCCCAGGCTCTGGAACTGTTTCGCCGCTACGGCGTGGAGCAAGCGGACGTGTTGGACATCTCGTAACCTACGTGCTAAAAGCCCTCCCCACTGGGGATGGGCTTTTTCTTTTGAGAAACGTCCCCCAGCCTTGACCCCAAGGGAATTCCCCAGTACAATACAGGTGTGAACAAGTGGCAGGAGGCCTTAAGGTTTTTTAAGATTTTTTAAAACTTGTTAAGCACTCTGCTGGGGTGGATGTTAAGAATTGCCTGTTACAATAGGCCCTGTCAGTAAGAGCTGGCAAATCTAACAGGCAAGGATGTGTTTAACAATGACAGAAAGAACCAAGAAAAATACAAAAATCCGCGTGGGCGCCCTTCTCATGGCACTGCTGGTTTCCGCCTCCCTGCTGACAGGCTGCGGCAACTCCAAACAAGCCAAAACTCACGTTCCCAAGACCACCCAGAGCCAAAGCCAGTCCGCTGCCGGAGATTCCAAGTCCTCCAAAACCGAGAGCTCCTCGAAAATGGAGAGCTCTTCCCAAAAGGATAGTTCCTCCAAAGCGGAAAACTCCTCCACGGCCAAGAGCTCCTCGAAAAAGAGTTCTACCAAGAAGAGCTCCTCCAAGAAAAAGGCCTCTTCCAAGAAAGCTACCTCTTCCACCAAAGGAACTTCTTCCAAAAAGAGCGATTCCACTCAGAAAGACAACTCCAGCAAACAGGACAGCTCCATGAAGAAGAGCTCCAGCTCCGCCAAGGAGAACAGCGCCAGCGCAAATAAGGACGCGAATCAGTCTACATCCAGCTCAACCGCTTCCTCCAGCAAGGGGAACTGATGGTCTTGCCTTTTCCTAAGATCTCTCCTCATTTTTTGCAAACGCCCTTCGCGCCGGTGCTTCCCCCACTGGAGCGGAGGGCGTTTTTACCCCAAAACAGTTGCAATTGGACTCCCCCATTCCCCTTGAAAGGAGAGATACCATGGAAAAACAAACCATCTTATTGGTTGAGGACGAAGCGGAAATCCGGGAGGGCATCCGGATTCTGCTCTCAGGGGAAAACTACTCCATTTTGGAGGCCCCCGACGGTCCCACCGCCCTGAGTATGATGAATGACCAGATTGACCTGGTCATCTTGGATGTGATTATGCCCGGCATGTCCGGTCTGCGGGTCTGTGAGGAAATCCGCAAAACCTCCACCATTCCCATTCTGTTCCTCACGGCAAAGGCGCAAGAGTCGGACAAGCTCATCGGGCTGACTGCCGGCGGTGACGACTACTTGGTCAAGCCCTTCTCCTTTGCGGAGCTCAGCGCCCGGGTCAAGGCCCTTCTGCGCAGATACTGCGTCTATCAGGGCAAGGGCCAGCCCGGCACCACCTACGGCAGCGACACCCTCAGCTGCTGCGGCGTCACCCTGGCTTTGGACCGCAACCAGGTCTGGGTGGGAGAGGAGGAAAAGGACCTGACAGAGATTGAATATCAGATCCTCCGCCTGCTGATGGGCAAGCCCCAGCAGGTCTTCTCCGCCCAGCGGATCTATGAGAGCATCTGGAACGAGCCTTATTTTCCCATCTCCAACGGCACTGTGATGGTCCACATCCGCAAGCTTCGCCTGAAATTGGAAACCGATCCCCAACACCCCGCCTACATCAAGACCGTCTGGGGCAAGGGATACCGGTTTGGATGGGAGGCCGGCTATGAACCTCAAAAGTAGGCGCTACAGCATTTCCTCCCAATTTATCCTGGTGCTGGTCCTTTCGGGAGCCTTCTGCGTGCTGCTGTTCTTTCTGATGCACTGGGGCATCGGCGCCGCCATCAACCATCACGTGCGCACCTCCGATTTTGAACAGCGCACTACGGAAAAACGGATTGCCGATTTCCAAGAGTACGTCACTGAAAACCAGGTGGCTGTGACGAACTCTCAAGCCATCTCCGCCTGGACCCGGGGAAAGCCCCTGACCCTCATGGAGATTTACCGCTCCAATGTGCTGGTGTACTCCTCCTATGCACCCAACAGCAGCGCCATTGAAGAAAACGACGAAGTGGTGCCCTATTATGACTGGGTGCCCTACTACGTGGTGGAATTTGCCGATGGCAGCGCCGAAGTACTGCTCTACTGCGACGATGTCTACCGGATCTTCACCTTTGCCACCATTGGAGAAGTGATCTTCTGCGCCCTGGTGTTTTTGGCCTGCTTTGTGGTGAGCTGTCAACAAATTGTCCGGTACATCCGCCGTCTCAAGGGAGAAATCCAAGCCATGGAGGCCGGGGACCTGAGCACACCCATCACCATCTCCGGCAGAAACGACCTCACCTCCCTGGCGGAAAGCCTGGACGCCATGCGCATTGCCCTGCGTACCCAACAGGAGCAGACCGCCTGGACCTATGCTGCCAACCAGACACTAATCACCCAGATGTCCCACGACCTGCGCACGCCCCTGACCACACTGCTGCTGTACACAGAGATCCTCCGCTATGGCAAGTACCAGGGAGAGGAGCAGCTAAACGGATACCTGAACAAAATTGACGCCAAAGCTCAGCAGATCAAGCAGCTGTCGGAGAACATCCTGGAGTACTCCCTGGCGTCCAGAGGGGGCGCCGTGGAGCTGGAGACCCCCTCCCCCGCCCGGGAAACGCTGCTGCCCTACCTGGAGGAGGCCGCCTCCCACCTGGAGCGCTGCGGATTCCCCTGCCAGACCAGCTTCCAGCTGGAGAACTGCCCGGTGACCGTCCACAGCCCCTTCCTCCGCCGGATCACCGACAATTTGACCTCCAACATCACCAAGTACGCCAAACCCGATCCTCCTGTGACCATCCGCGCATGGGAGCAGGACAATCAGGTGTGGATCGTCTTTGAAAACGCCCCGGACAAGGAGGCCCAAAAGGTGGAGAGCACCTGCATTGGCCTCTCCAGCGTCCGGGCCATGATGGAGAAAATGCAGGGCTCCTGCACAGTGGAGCACACGGATTCCCTATTCCGAGTCACCCTGTGCTTTCCCAGGGCAAAGGAGTGCTCCTCCAAGCCTCCCAGGGAAACCCCGTAATACACTTTCAACCTTCTTTCACGAACACCATAAAAAAGGCCCCCGGTAGCGGGGGCCTTTTCATTTGCCAAAAATTCAGCAGCAGGGCCGGACAGACCTTCACTTCCGCTTTCTCTCCTCGCTGGGGCTGACCCCCATGCAGCGGCGATAGGCCTGGGAGAAATAGGAGAAGTTGTCGTATCCCAGCTTGGAGGCAATGACGCTGACCGGCAGCTGTGTGGTGGTCAGCAGCAGCCGGGCCGATTCCATTTTCCGCTGGATAATGTACTCCTTCAGAGGGGTGCCGGTCTCGTTTTTGAACACCCGGGAGATGTAATCCCCATTCATAAACAGAGCGGCTGCCACACCGTTGACATTGAGGTTTTGATCCAGATTGTCCTCCACGTACTTGCGCACCTGTTCCACCAGGTTTTTCTCATTGCCGGAAACAGTCTCCTTCTTGGGGAAGCAGCTGACCAACGCCTTCACTGCACCCTGCATCTCCTGCAGGGAGGCAGCCCGGTCCCCCTGTTCCGCTGCGGCCGCCAACTGGGGGGATTCCAGCTGCAGGGACTTGATGGCGCTAAAGGCCATCTGCTGAAACTGGATCCAGAAATTCCGCAGTGCACGCTGATCCAGCTCCCCCTCCTCTGCCAGGGAATCCAGATACCGCAAAGCCTCATCCTGGGTGGTGGAGCCCAGCCCGTCGATGAGCAAGCCCTCCCACCGGCGCAGCTGCACCGTATCCAGCAGCTTCTCCACATGAAGGGTATCCTGGCGGTTGGTGGGACAGAAAATCCCGCTCTCCCGCACCACATTGTTCTGCTTGGCGTCCAGCAGCAGGGAGGATTGGCTGTTGATCTCCTCCAGGGGCACAATGGGGCTGACATAGAAGGCAAACTCGCAGGGCAGGTGCTGAGATACCGCTAAATACGCCTGGTTCAACGGGGACAGCACTTCCTGAGGCTGGGGAAAGTTCCCCAGGGGCGCATAGACAAACCACCCCAAGGAGGTCCGATCAATGGAAAAGGGCAGAATCCCGCAGTGGGCGTTCTCATACAGCTCGGCTATGATATTGTTCACCGCATAAACCCACTCCTGGGTGGGCCAGGGTTCCGCGTGCCACCGGAGCAGATGCCCCCATATCACCAGACACTGGCAATCCTGGGGAACCTCCTGTCCCAACTGGTGCAGGGCTCCCCGCAGCGCGGAGATGGACAGGGAACGTCCGGCGCTCCAATCGCTGAACAGGTTCTGGAACAGCGCAGCCTCCTGTTTTTTTGCCATCACGCCATAGTCCCGCAGCTCCTTGTCGGCGCTGGTATCTTTCACTCTGGCGATGGCCCGGGCAATGGTGGCCTGGATCTCATCATAGCGGGCGGGCTGCAAAATATAGTCGAAACACCCCAGCTGAATGGCCTCCTTGGCGTAGAGGAAATCAGCGTGGGAGGTGAGGAACACACAGATGCACTCCATCCCCCGGTTCCGGGCCCACCGGAGCAGGGACAGGCCGTTTTCCCCGGGCATTTCAATGTCGCACAGCAGGATGTCCACCTGGGTCTCCAAAAAGATGGACTTGGCCTGGGCGGCACTGCTGGCTGTGCGGATGGAGGTGACTCCCAGAGTATCCCAATCCAAACCGGAGATCAGCCCGCTCAGCACTCGAATCTGATCGTCCACCAATAAGACATTCATTCTGTTTCACGCTCCGTTGTTTCAGATTGAATGGGCAGGAAAATCTCCACACAGGCGCCGTCGGTCAAATTGCGGAAGGACAGTGTGGCTTTTCCAGAGTACAGCAGTTCCAGCCGGCTGCGGATATTGGAGATTCCCACATGCCGGTCCGAGTACACCTGGGTCTGGGGGCTGTTCAATCCCCGAAGCTCCTCCTGGGAAATCCCGCCCCCATTATCGCTGATGGAGACGTAGAGATACTCCCCATCGTCGGTTTCCAGGCGGCTGCTCTTGATGCGGATTTCCAGGGGGGAATCCTGACGCTTAGAATGCTTGACCGAATTCTCCACAAACGTCAGCAAGGACAGGGGAGGAACCGGAACTTTCAAGGTATCCGCGTCCAGGCTCACCTTCAGCTGGGGAGGGAGCTGAGCCCCTGCCTGCTGAATCCGGACATAGCTCTCCACAGAGGCCAGTTCGGTTCTCAGTTCCACCAGCTTGGAGCCGTCCTGGAAGATGCTGCGCAGATAGGAGGAGAGATCCAGCACCAGCTCCTGAATGGCCAAATCCTTCCCTTCTCCGGCCATGGAGTACACGATATTCAGACAGTTCAAAAAGAAATGGGGCCGGATTTGCAGCTGCAAATATTGAAGCTGGGCATGCTGGATGGTCAGCTTCTGCTCGTAAGCGTCGATTTTCTGCTGCTGAATGATATCCAGCATGGTGTTGACCGTGTGGGAAATCTGGTTGACCTCTTGCAGCTTGGAACTGGCAGGCACCCGGATAGAGGTGTTGCCCTCTTGAATGGCCTCCATGGTGCAGGTGAGGGCGCCCACCGGCTGCAGCATCCATCTGCGCAGCATCAGCCAGCACAGGGGGATAAACGCCAGCAGCACAAAGGTGATGCCCAGCAGCACCAACTGCTCCCTGCTGAACTGCTGGAACAGCGTCTTTGCCGGCACCGCATAGAGGATGTATCCCCGGTCCCCATGCAGTGGCAGGGACACCAGGTCATACCGCTGCTGGGAGGGGGTCGTGAGCACTGCCGTCTCCTGCTGGAGCACAAAGGACAAGTCCTCCAAGCCCAGGGCCTTCTGGGGGGAATAGGGTGTGCCGTCGGCCGTGGCAAAGAACACCTGCTCCCCCTCCCCTAGACCGGAACAGTTTAACCGGGCCGGGTCCACCATGGCGGCCACCACTGTATGGTGCGTGGTCATGGTCAGCAGCAGCACCGTCCGGTCGGACAATTCCACTTGCCTCCACGTCTTGAGTCCCTCTGACCCCTTGCCGTCCTGGATCACCTCTTGGCGCAGAATGTTCAAATCGCTCTGTTTGTAGGTGTCCGTACAGATCATTCGGTAGTAATCGAAGGTGCCGGAATAGAGGAAAAAAGCGCCTAACAGCGGCTGTGACCGCAGCAGCACACGGCACTGCCGGTCAATGGGAATGGAATAGCACAGGGCCTCTGTTTTGGTCAGGGAGTAGATCATCCCGGCAAAATCAGTGCTGTTGGCAGTGGTCTCTGCCAAATATCCCTCCGCCACCTCCAGGGTGTCCTCCCACTGGGCCAAGTACACCTGCAGCGTGCTCAGCCGGTTGCTCCGCGCCACACGCCGCTGCTGCATCACGGAATAACTGGTGAATGTCAACACGGCGATGAACAGCGGAATAATCAACAAGGCCAGTGTTAAAATTGCAATCTTTCGGAAGGAGATCTCCTTCCTCCGTCGATTTCCAGACAACCGTTCCATGATCCACTCGCCTTTTTTGAGCATTATACCATGGCTTTTTTGAAATCACAAGCGGCCAAAGTCGGAAAAACAACAATTTAGAATCTGAAAATGAACAATTTATGAATATCTTTTCAAAAATCAGTCGGATTCTCAACACATCCCCTCTTAAAAAATGATAGAAAACGCCATTCATTTTGGACTATACTAATTGCACAATCTCCACGACGAGTTTGAAAGGAGCATGATGAAAGTGGCGAAAACATGGAAACGTGCTGCTGCGGCTTTGCTGGCTGCTCTGATGGTATCAGCAACAATGTCTGCTTGCGGCGGCGACAGCAACACCTCAGAATCTTCCGCAAGCGGTGCCGGCAGTGACACCTCGGGCACCAGCTCTACGACGGAGACTTCTGAGACCTCTTCCACCGACACCGGCGAGGTGGTCACCCTGAAAGTGTGGGGCTTCACCAATGCGTCCCCCGACACCAACGAGATGAACGCGGTGGCCGATGCGGTCAACGAGCTCACCCGTGACACCATTGGTGTGGAAATCGAGCTGACTCGTAGCTTCGATTATGAAACCCTAAACCTGGCTCTGACCTCCGGCGAAAAGCTGGACCTGGTGCAGACCCACTCCTACTCCCCCGGACTGGCCACCATGGTGACCTCCGGCTACGTACAGCCCATTGACGACCTGTTGTCTGAGTACGGCCAGGACATTTTGGAAATCGTTCCCGAAGGCTACCTGAAGGTTGGCAAGGTCAACGGTCAGCAGTACGGAACCCCCGACTTGAAGGATACCGCTCGTTCCGCAGGTTTTGCCATGCGCAGCGACGTTCTGGATGAGCTGGGCATTGACCCCGAGACCATCACCACTTGGGAAGATGTTCACGACGTGCTGGTGCAGGTGCGGGACAACTACCCCGACCTGTATCCCCTGGTTCCCTCCTGGTCCAGCGGCGGTATGCAGGAAGTGCTCACCTATGACGCTCTGACTGTGCCCAACAACCTGGCAGTGCTGGAGGACGTCTTCACCGATTCCACCGAAGTGGTCTGCCTCTATGAGACCGATGGATACCGTGAGTTCTGCGAGCGGATGTACCAGTGGAATCAGGAAGGCTTGATCATGCCTGACGCCACCACAACCACCGACAACAACCTGATGGCTTCCGTGGGCTTTGCCGACTATGAGAACATCAAGCCCGGCAAGGAACTGGAAATCAAGAAGGCTTGGAACATTGACTGCGATCTCATTCAGCTCAACGAGCCCTACACCTACACCAACCAGATCATCGGCGACCTGTGGGTTATCCCCACCGTGTGCGAGAATCCCGACAAGGCCATGCAGCTGCTGAACATGATGTACAGCGATGCAGAGCTCTCCAACACCCTTATCAACGGTGTGGAAGGCCGTCACTGGGAGTGGGCCAATGAAGAGAAAACTCTGATCAAAGCCCCCGAGGGCGTGGACCAGGCTTCCAGCGGCTATGAGAGCCTTGACTGGGCATGGCCCAACTGCCGGATCACTCCCGTTTGGGAAGGCGGCGAAGAGGACCAGTGGGATCAGCTGCAGGAGTTCTGCGATGCAGCCCATGAGAGCGTTGCCCTTGGCTTCGTGTTCGACACAACACCTGTGATGAACCAGATCACCGCTTGCGGCAATGTGGTCAACGAGTACAACGTGGCCCTGCGCTGGGGCGAGCTGAATCCCGATGAAGCAATCCCCGAATTTATCGACGCTCTGAAGAGTGCCGGCGTGGATGACATCGTGGCAGAGTGCCAGTCTCAGCTGGACGCCTATTTGGCAGAGAACGGTTAACCGGATACTGTGAGAGCGGGCCGCGGGAATCCCGGCCCGCTTTTTCTGTAAAAAAACAGACGAGGAGGAACGCTCTATGCAACGAGCCGTCAAGGCCATCAAAAAGTACTGGCCCCTGTATTTGATGTTTGTGCCGGGCCTGATTTATCTGATTATCAACAACTACATCCCCATGACCGGCATTGTGGTTGCCTTCAAGCAGTATAACCTCAAGGGTGGCCTGTACGGCAGCCCCTGGATTGGTCTGAGCAACTTTGAATACCTGTTTAAGACAAAGGACGCCTGGATCATGACCCGCAACACCATTGGGTACAATCTGGTGTTTATTGTGCTGGGCACTGTTTTGGCCATTGCTGTGGCTATCATCCTCAATGAAGTCAAGGTCAAATCCGCCAAACAGCTCTATCAGACCCTCATCCTCATCCCCTACCTCATCTCCATGGTGGTGGTCAGCTACCTGGTGTTCGCCTTCCTCAGCGATGGCAACGGCTTTGTCAACAAGTCCATCCTGCCCCTGCTGGGTATTGACTCCATCAGCTGGTACAACGAGGCGCAGTATTGGCCCTTCATCCTGGTCATCGTCAACATTTGGAAGACCATCGGCTACAACTGCATCCTCTACTACGCCACCATCTGCGGCATTGACCACAGCCTGTATGAGGCTGCCGTGGTGGACGGCGCCAACCGCTGGCAGCAGGTGTGCAACGTCACTCTGCCCTGCCTCAAGTCCACCATCATCATCCTCACCCTCATGAGCCTGGGCAACATCTTCCGCTCTGATTTCGGCCTGTTCTACCAGGTGCCCATGAACTCCGGCACCATCATCAGCACCACCCAGACCATCGACACCTACGTCTATCGCGGCCTCATGCAGACCAGCAACATCGGCATGTCCTCCGCTGCCGGCGTGTATCAGTCCGTGGTGGGCTTCATCCTAGTGCTCACCGCCAACTTCGTGGTCCGCAAGGTGGACAGCGAAAGTTCCCTGTTCTAAAAAGGAGGTAGTAACATGGTTGAAAAAAACAAGGGCTTTCAAATCTTCGCCCACATCGTCATGATCGTCATTTCCGTGTGCAGCCTGGCACCCTTTGTCATCCTGCTGGCTTCCTCCTTCACGGACGACAAAACATTGACCGCCTACGGCTATTCTTTCTTTCCCAGAGTTTTCAGCACGGAGGCCTACAAGTACCTCTTCACCAGTTCCTCCTCCATCTTCCGGGCCTATGGCATCTCCATCCTGGTGACGGTGGTGGGAACAGTGGCCAACCTGACTTTGACCACCTTGTACGCCTATCCCCTTTCTCGTCGGGACCTGCCCATCCGCAATGTGTTCGCCTTCATCCTATTCTTCACCATGCTGTTCTCCGGCGGATTGGTTCCCTCCTACATCATGTGGACCCAGACCTTCCACATTCGCAACACCCTGTTTGCACTGTTGATTCCCAACCTGCTGATGGGCGGATTCAACGTAATTATGATGCGTACCTACCTGAACTCCAACATTCCCGATGCGGTCATTGAGGCCGCCCGAATCGACGGCGCCAGCGAATTCAAAATCCTGCGCAGCATCGTGCTTCCCATGGCCACTCCCATCCTGGCCACCCTAGCTCTGCTGGTGGGCCTGGCCTACTGGAACGACTGGCAGAACGGCCTGTACTACATCAACAACACCAACCTGTACAGCATCCAAGTGCTGCTGATGAACCTCCAGCGCAGCCTGGACGCCCTGACCCAGAACGCCGCTTCCGGCGGCAACATCTCCACCGCCAACCTGCCCTCCACCTCTGTGCGCATGGCCATCACCGTCATGGGCGTGCTGCCCGTCATGATCGTCTATCCCTTCCTGCAAAAGTACTTTGTCAAGGGCATTTCCATTGGCGCTGTCAAGGGATAAGATCACCGTCAAACTTTCGGCAGTGCATATCGGCACTGCCCACCGGTTCTGAAACCGGATTTTGGGGAATTCTATAGATTTCATTTTGTAAGGAGGAGTGTTCTCATGATTCCAACCCTTTCCAACTACCAGGGAAAACCCATCCTGCTGGTGGACAGCAAACCCATGCTGCTGTTCAGCGGCGAAGCCCACAACTCCAGCGCCTCCAGCCTAAGCTACATGGAGGAGGAAGTCTGGCCCAACGTGCGCAGCCTGAACCTAAACAGCATTATCGTCCCTGTCTCCTGGGAATTTTTGGAGCCCCAGCCCGGTGAGTACGATTTCACTCTGCCCGATGGGCTCATTGCCCAGGCACACCGGGAAGGGGTCAAGCTGGTGTTCCTGTGGTTCGGCCTTTGGAAGAACGGCGCCAGCACCTATGTCCCCGCCTGGATGAAGCAGGACCGGGACACCTACTTCCTGATGCGCACCCGGGACGGCCGGGCTGTGGACGCCATCTCCCCCCTGTGCCAGGCCGGCGTGGATCGGGATGCAGCGGCGTTCCGGGCCTTGCTGGGGCACCTGCGGGACACCGACACGGAACACACCGTGGTGATGGTCCAGGTGGAAAACGAGATGGGCCTGCTGGGCGACTGCCGGGACTTCGGACCTGAGGCAGAAGCTGCATACGCCCGAGAGATTCCCCAGGAAATGGCGGACTTGTATCAAGTTTCCGGCACATGGGCCGAAGCCTTCGGCGAGGACGCTCCCGAGCGGTTCATGGTGTACTACTACGCCAAAGCCGTGGAGAAAATCGCGGCGGCGGGCAAGGCGGAGTATCCCCTGCCCCTGTACGTCAACGCCTGGCTGGAGCAGTACCCCTGGACCCCGGGCACCTATCCCTGCGGCGGTCCCATCGCCAAGGTGATGGACCAGTGGAAAGCCCTGGCCCCCTCCATCGACCTGTTCGCCCCGGACATTTACCTCCCCGATTTTGTCTCCGTCTGCAAGGAGTACTCCCAGTACGACAACCCCCTGTTCATTCCCGAGGCAAGACCCTCCATGGATTCTGCTTCCAACGTGTTTGCCGCTTTTGGCCAGCTGGGCGCCCTGGGCTTCTCTCCCTTCGCCATTGAGAGCGTGGGCAAAAATGAGAAAGCCAACATCCCCGCCGGCCTGATGGAAGAGCTGAACATCATGGTGGAAGCTTTCGACCACTACCGGGCCGGAGAATACCTGGGCGAGAGCTATGGCCTTTTGCAGAGCATTGAGCCTCTGCTGCTGGAACACCGCCTGACGCCCTCCCTGCAGGGCTTTACCCGGTATCAACGAGAGACCGGCACTCTGCTCTCCTTTGACCGCTACAACTTTGAGGTCAAATATCAGGCCAGCCGGGGCGAATCCCCCAAGGCTGGCGGCCTGGTTCTCCAGCTGAGCCAGGATGAGTTCCTGCTGTGCGGCATGAACTACAGCGTCAAACCCCTGGTCAAGGGCGACGACCCCGGCTGGGTGGATGTGGTTTCCATCACAGAAGGCCACTATGAAAACGGGGAATGGATCCCCGGACGCCGCTTAAACGGCGACGAATTCCGCTGCCAGCTGGGGGCTCATCCCCAGATGCTGCGGCTGGGGCTCTCCCCCCGAAGACGCTGGACCCCTGTGTTCCTCCCCCCCCTACCGGCCCCCCGCCAAAAAGAGGCTGTTGCAATGAGCAACAGCCTCTTTTTTCATTCCTTGATAAACTGGGGAGATGCGATCACTTCTCCTGGTCTTCTTCCCGCTCCCGGCAGGTCATTTGAAACAGGTTTAGCCACAGCTCAAAATCCTGCCGGTCCTTTTTGACCACGGTGTCCAGGATCAGCCCGCTGAAAAAGGTCAGCAGTCCGCTGAGGAACACAAACCCCGCCACAAACAGCGTGGGGAATCGGGCCACCAAGCTGGTGTGGAGATAGTCGATGAACACCGGCACAAACAGCACTGCGGACAGAACAAACAGCGCCACCGCCACTGTGGTGAAGAATCCAAAAGGCTTGTAGGTGCGCAGCAGCCGGAAGATGGTCATGAGCACCTTGGCGCCGTCTCGGAAGGTATTTAGCTTGGAACAGCTTCCGTCAGGCCGATCCCGGTACTCCACCGGAACATTCACCAGGTGAAAATTCTTGTCCAGCGCGTGAATGGACATCTCCGTTTCAATCTCAAACCCCCGGGACAGGGTGGGATAACTCTTGACAAACAGCCAGCTGAAAGCCCGGTACCCGGTCATGATATCCACGATCTGCCCCTGGAAAAACCAGTTCACCAGCCGCCGCACCAGCACATTGCCCGCGTTGTGGAAGGCTCGCTTGTTCTCCGTAAAATACGTGGAGGACAGCCGGTCCCCCACCACCATATCCGCCCCATTCTGGAGCACTTCCTCCACCATTTTGGGAGCGCTCTCCGCGGGGTAGGTGTCGTCGCCGTCCACCATCAGGTAGCACTGGGCGTTGATATCCCGGAACATGCTGCGGATCACGTTGCCCTTGCCCTGACGGGTCTCCCGGCGCACCACTGCTCCGGCTCTCCGGGCTATCTCCCCCGTGCCATCGGTGGAGTTGTTGTCATAGACGTAGATCACCGCCTCCGGCAGCACCCGCCGGAAATCTCCCACCACCTTTTCAATGGTGGCTGCTTCATTGTAACAGGGGATCAACACTGCGATCTTGTCCATCCTCCTGCACCTCCTCCTTCTCGTCGCTCCCGGTCAGCAGGGACCAGGTATATCCCAAAAGCAGCGGCATACACGCCATCACCGGCAGCATATACCGCACCAGCCCGTTCACCGGGGACACACAGCAGATCCCCAACGTCAGCCAGATGGGCAGCGTGCTCAGCAAGCCATACCACTTCCGCTTGCGGATCAAAGCCGCTGTGCACAGGATCAGCAACCAGCTGTGGGTTCCTGGGGCGTTGAGCAGCAGCAGGCCCGGCGTCCGGCTCCACAGGCGGCTGTACTGATCCACCGCGTTGACCTTGGTGGGATGGGCAAACTCCACCTCAATGCCGTACTGGGGCTTTTCCATGAGGAAGTAGTTGCCCCCATAGCTGCCGTACCGGTAACCCGGCAGGAAATAGCCGAAGACCATATCCAAGGTGGCCTCCAGATAGATATCCGGATGGCGCAGGCCGCATTTCACCCAGAGCCCAAAGTATTTTTTCAGCGCGTCGGAGTCCCCATGATAGGTGTTCTTCACCGGGTCCGCCACCCGAGGATCGTAGTCTGTGAGAATGGCGTCGTAATCCAGCACATCGTCGATGATCTGGATCTCCTCCTGGGTCAGCTCGTCGGAACATTCCACAACATAGCGGGCGGTCTGTTGAAAAGGCAGGCTGAGCATCTCTCGGATGGAGCCCGGCTCCACCCCCCACACTGTCAGCATCTGGCTCCATCCCCAGTAGACCACCAGGATCCCCGCTGCGCATCCGGCCAACAGCAGCTTCACCCGGCGGGTCCCCAGGGCCAACACCATGCACAGCAGGGAGGGCACCGCCACATACAGTCCATTATTCCGCAGCAGGGCGCCTAAAATCCCCAGCAAAAACAGCCCTGCCCACACGCCGGGGCCACACTTGCCCTTGGTTCGCAGCACCATCACCACACAGAGGAAAAAGGCGGCAAACACCCCGTAGAACAGGGTATCCTTGATATAGGTCTGGGCATAGCCGCCCCAGGTGGGGACAATGCCGTAATAGACAATGGCACAAAGGGGCCACAGCCAAGTCTTGGTCAGACGGTGCAGCTCCATGGCGATCCCTGCAAAAGCCGCCGCACAGACAAGACTGTGGAACACCACATAGAGGAAGATCCCCCGCTCCCAGTTGCCGTCCTGGGCAAACATCCCCATGAGCAGGGTGGAAAACCAGGGGTGATGATTGGTGGCCTGGGTGGCCCCCACAGCCTGTCCCAGCTGATAGATGCCATCAGTGGAGACGCTGCCAGGGTAGCAGATCACCAGGTAGGGCAGCCAAAACAGCAGCACCAGGGCAAAACAGATCCCATAGCCCATGGCCGTCTGCTTTGGCGTCAAGGGCGGGGCCAGAGCCTTTTGAGGTGCTGACTGTTCATCCAGCCAGAGGAAAAACCGCATCAGCGCCAGATAGAGGAAAATCACGTAGCCCACAAACATCAGCAGGGCCAGCATCCTTTGATAACTGTTGCCCAGGATCAACGCCCAGCTGTCATAGAGCTCATAGCTGCGGCCCACCACCAAAAACAGGGAGAATAACACGGAGAGCACTGCCGCACTGGGCAAAAACCGCAGCTTTTGAACCATTTTCCCATAGAAAAACCACAGGGCCAAAAACAGCACCAAGCCCGTGGCCGTGGTATTCTGCCAGCTTTTGGAAAACGCCGCCAACCGCAGCCCGATCCCGTAAAGTGCGGAGCTCTCCTCCAAAGGCACCGCCGTCAGGGAAACCGACAGCGCCGTAGTGGTGATCACCGCCCCGATGGCGCACAGCACCGCTGTCAGAAGCCGTTTTCCCTCCCCCGGCCGACATAGCACAAACATCCTCGCATCCTCCCGTTCCCGCGCCCCTCTCCGAGGCGCTCCATTGGTGCTATTTTAGCATGAATCTGTAGGAGATGCAATGCATCTCCTTGGATGCAACGCATCTCCTTAGATGCAACACATCTCCTTGGACACCCAAACACGCTTGTCTTTTCCCTCCCCCCTTGCTATACTAATTTCATAACCCATACCACTCCAAAGGAGGCATTGCTGTGGCACATTCCCTGGACCTGGGGCATGTTTCGCCCCCCGCAGTTTTCCCCCTGGGAGACGCCTTCTCCGGCAAGGATCCCCAGGGCACTCTGTTGAGCTTCACCAACTGTTTCATGACCTTGGACGGTCGGCCCTACTTTGGCGTATGCGGAGAGATCCACTACGCCCGGGTGGCAGCCGACCAGTGGGAGGACACTCTTATCAAGGCCAAAATGGGCGGGGTGAACATCGTGGCCACCTACGTGTTCTGGAACGTCCATGAGGAGGTGGAGGGCATCTTCCGCTTTGACGGCCACCGGGATCTGCGCACCTTTGTGGAACTGTGCCAAAAGCACGGCCTCTATGTGATCCTCCGAGTGGGGCCCTTTGCCCACGGGGAGATGCGCAACGGCGGCCTGCCCGACTGGCTCTACGGCAAGCCCTATGAGGTCCGCAGCAGGGACCCGGGGTTCCTGGCCGCGGTAAAGCGCCTGTACGCCGCCATCCACGCCCAGGTGGACGGGCTGTACTTCTCTCAGGGCGGGCCCATCATCGCCGCCCAGCTGGACAACGAGTTCATGCACGCCGGCGCCCCTTGGGAGGAGACTGCCCAGACCACCGCTGAGTGGGTCCCCGCAGGCTCCGGCGGAGAAGACTACCTGCGGGATCTGAAGGCGCTGCTGGAAAAGGTGGGCATGGTCACACCCTTTTACACCTGCACCGCCTGGGGTGGGGCCATGGCCCCGGTGGAATCCGCCCTGCCCCTGTGGGGAGGGTATTCCTACCAGCCCTGGCTGTTTTACTCCCCCCGGCAGGAAGCCCATCCCGCCACGCCGGAGTACCTCTACCGGGACAACCACAACAACGATGTGCCGGAGACCTACAATTTCGCTCCCCGCTACCGGCCGGAGGACCGCCCCTACGCCTGCTGCGAGATGATGGGCGGTATGGCCAGCAGCTACCGCTACCGCTTTCAGCTGCCCTTTGAGAGCGTGGACGCCCTGGCCAATGTGAAGCTGGGCTCCGGCTGTACCCTGCTGGGCTACTACATGTACCGGGGCGGCACCACACCCACCGGTGAGCGGACCCCCTACCTCAACGAGGGTCAGACCCCCAAGCGCAGCTATGACTTTCAAGCCCCCATCGGGGAGTTCGGGCAGCTGCGGCCCTCCTATCACCGGCTGCGTCTGCTTCACCTGTTCTGCCGGACCTTCTCCCAGGAGCTGTGCAGGGCAAAAACCGTCCTGCCCCAGGAGCAGCCCGCCTCCCCCACTGACGGGGACACCCTGCGGTACTGCGCCAGGGTCCAGGGGGACCGGGGCTTCCTGTTCCTGAACAACTTCCAGGACCACTTTGACCTGCCCCCTCGCCGGGAGGAATCCATCACCCTGACCTTGCCCAGCGGCCCACTGACCTTCCCCCGACTGAACCTGGCCAGCGGCGAAAACGCCATTCTCCCCTTCAACCAGGAGCTGGACGGCGTGCTGCTCCGGTGGGCCTCTGCCCAGCCCATCGCCCGGGTACAGGGGGAGGAGGGGCCGCTGTGGTTCTTCTTTACCCCACAGGGCATGGAGCCCTGCTTCGCCTTTGATCCGGACCTCTCCGTCCAAGGCTGTGACACCTGGGAGGAAGACGGCCTGCTCTGCTGCAAACCTCAGCCCGGCAGCCCCAGCGCCTTCACCGTGGAAGGGCCTTCGGGTGCCGTCACCATGGTCACCCTCAGCCGGGAGCAAGCCTTGGGCTTCTCCAAGCTGACCTTGGACCGTGGAGAGCTGGCGCTGTTCTCTCCCACTCCCCTACTGTGGGACGGGGAGCGCTTGCTGGCAGAGACGGATCAACCCCTGGTGACGGCCTACGTGCTGGGCCAGGGAGCCTCCGCTCTGAAGCCCTGCCCCGGTGTGGAAACCGAGGCGGAAACCCTGGAAAATATGGTCTGGCAAAAGCTGACCTTTTCCACGGGCCTGGGAGAACCCCCAGCCTTGGAAGCCCGGGAAGTGGGACTGGGCCGGTACCTGCTGGGGGTTCCTCCCCAGGCACTGGAGGGCTGCAAGACCGCCCTCCTGCGCATGGAGTACGAAGGGGACGTGGGGCACGCCTTCCTGGATGGGGAGCTGCTGTCGGACAATTTTGCCAACGGCGCTCCTTGGGAAGTCCGCCTGGACCACCGCCGCCAGGAGCTGGCCCACGGCCCCCTGACGGTGTACATCACCCCCATCCGGGAGGGAGCTCGGGTGGTCAGCGACTCTCCCATGGCTGCCCTGTCGGAGAACAGCACCTCTCAGCACGCGGCACTGCTCAGCGCCCGGCTGCGGAGAATCGGTCAGTTCCCCCTGCTGACGCTGTAAAGATTTCACCAATCAAAAAAGGACCTGCATATTTGCAGGTCCTTTTTCTATTCATCATGATACTTTCGTTTATTTGTGATGGCGTTTCTTCACCAGGCCCACTGCCTTGGCCAACTCCATGACCACCAGGGGCACCAGGATCAGCCCCAGTCCCACCAGGTACAGCCAAGCGGGGAGAATCACCATGCCAAAGGCGATGCCCACCGGAGTGAACAGCACCAGGCACACCAGCACCAAAGAGAGCAGTGCAGCGCCGTTGAGCTTCCGGTTGGTGAAGGGACCGATGCGGAACAGGGAGTACTCGCTGCGCATGTTAAACGCCTGGACAATCTGGGTCAAGGCCAGCACCAAGAATGCCATGGTCTGACCGGCCTCCAAGCTGCCGCCATAGCGCTCTCCCAGGAAGAAGGCCACCAAGGTCAGCAGGGCGAACATGCACCCCTGCAGCACTACCTGAATCCCCAGGCCGTGGGCAAAGATCCCCTCGTCCTTGGGCTTGGGCTTGTGGTCCATCACATCGCTCTCCACAGCCTCCATGCCCAGGGAGATGGCGGGCAGGGAGTCGGTCACCAGGTTGATCCACAACAGCTGCATGGACAGCAGCGGCGTCTTGTGCCAAAGGATCATGGCAAAGAACACGGTGAGCACCTCGCCGATATTGGTACCCAGCAAAAAGCCCACCACTTTGCGGATATTGGCATAGATGCCCCGGCCCTCTCGGACAGCATGGACAATGGTGGCAAAATTATCGTCGGTGAGGGTCATATCCGCCGCGCCCTTGGCCACGTCCGTACCGGTGATGCCCATGGCACAGCCGATATCAGCAGCCTTCAAGGCGGGAGCATCGTTGACGCCGTCGCCGGTCATGGAGACCACCTGACCACGGTGCTGCCAGGCCTTGACAATGCGGATCTTATTCTCCGGGGAAACACGGGCATACACGGAGATGTGCTCCACCTCCTGGTCCAGCTGCTGATCGCTCATGGCGTCCAGCTCGGCGCCGGTGATGGCCCGATCCCCCTCCGAGAGGATCCCCAGCTCTTTGGCAATGGCCGATGCCGTCACCACGTGGTCTCCGGTGATCATCACCGGCTTGATCCCCGCCTGACGGCACAGGGCCACAGCCTCCTTGGCCTCCGGCCGGGGCGGGTCGATCATACCCACCAGGCCCAGCAAGGTCAGGCCGTTTTCCAGTTCCTCGCTGGTGAGCTCCTGGGGCAGCTGGTCCAGCTTCCGGTATCCCACCGCCAGCACCCGCAGGGCCTGACGGCTCATCTCATCGTTTTTCTCCCGGGCCGCTTCCAGATCCCCCTGGACGCACCGGGTCGCCATCATATCAAAGGCGCCCTTGACAATGGCAATCAGCTCCCCGTCTATCCGGTTGACGGTGGTCATCAGCTTCCGGTCCGAGTCAAAGGGCAGCTCCGCCAGGCGGGGATACTCCTTGCCCAGGGCGTCCTGCTCCATGCCGTTCTTGTGGGCAGCCACCAGAATGGCTGTCTCGGTGGGATCGCCAATATGCTGCTCGCTGCCGTCCGCCCCAAAGGTCACCGAGCCGTCACAGCACAGCGCCCCGTATTGCAGCAGCTTTCGGGCCGCGGGGCTGTTCTCGGATGAAACTCCCTCCAGTTGGGACTGCCCCTCCACCCAAACCTTGGTGAGGGTCATGCGGTTCTGGGTCAGGGTGCCGGTTTTGTCGGAACAGATCACCGAAGCGCTGCCCAAAGTCTCCACCGCAGGCAAGCGGCGGATCAGGGCGTTTTTCTTCACCATCCGCTGGACGCCGATAGCCAGCACAATGGTGACAATGGCGGGCAGACCCTCGGGAATGGCGGACACTGCCAAGCTCACGGCGGTCATGAAGATCTCCAGCACGGGGATGCCGTTCAAGAGCCCCACCACAAAGATCACAGCGCAGGCAGCCAAGGCCACAAAGCCCAGGTACTTGCCCAGCTGGGCCAGCTTTTGCTGAAGGGGAGTCTGGGTCTCCTCCTCCCCTTCCAGCAGACCGGCGATCTTGCCCATTTCGGTCTGCATCCCCGTGGCGGTGACCACTGCCGTAGCCGTGCCGTAGGTAACGCTGCACCCGGAGAACACCATGTTGCTCCGGTCCCCCAGGGGGGCGTTTTCCTCCACCGGGACATCGGCGTCCTTTTCGCTGGGGACGCTCTCACCGGTGAGGGCGGATTCCTCGCTCTTCAGGCTGACGCTCTTTAAGAGCCGGGCATCGGCGGGGATGAAGTCCCCGGCCTCCAGATGGATGATGTCGCCGGGCACCAGCTGGGAGGCGTCCAAAAGCTGCTCCTTCCCATCCCGAAGCACCCGGGCATGGGGCGCGGACATGTTTTTCAAAGCGTCCAGGGCTTTTTCCGCTTTGGACTCCTGCACCACTCCCAGGATGGCGTTAAGGATCACGATCAGAAGAATCAGCAGCGGCTCAAAGAACTCCATGGGATCGTGACCGAAACAGGCCACCACAAAGCTCACCGCCGCAGCCGCCAGCAGAATCACAATCATCACGTCCTGGAACTGCTCCAGGAACCTCCGCAGATTGGTTTTCTTTTTCTTTTCTGCCAGCTTGTTGGCGCCGTACTTCTCCAAGCGCGACTGGGCCTCTTGCTGAGAGAGTCCGGCGTCCATGGAGACGGAAAGCTCCTGCAAAAGGGCCTCCCGAGGAATGTCATAAGGGGTCATGAAGATCCCTCCTTCTTAATTGGTACTAGTATTATACCAGGAGTGATGGGCGCTTTCACCTGAAAAAACAGGAATTTTTCAAAAATTAACAGAAAATTTTCTGAGGGGTTTCTTGCACCTCATCCATCCCAGCACTATACTAGAGGAAAAGGAGGCTGTTTTATGCGTTTTCACATCCAGGGCACCGTGGCCACGGCGGACCTCCACGGGGTCTATGAGCGGGACGCCCGGGACATTCTCTGCGGCTGGCTAAACACCGCCCCCCGCACCGTCACCGAGCTGCGGGTGATCCACGGCTATCAGCGGGGCACCACCCTGCGTGACATGATTCGCAGTGACTTTTCCCACCCCCGGGTGAAGGCCATCCTTCCCAGTTTGAACCCTGGGGAGACCAGGCTGGTGTTGAAATAGCGAAACCGACGCCACCCGGAAAGAAAAACCAGCTGCACGATCCGCACGGCCCACAGTCGATAGGATCGCGCCGCGTCCCACCGGCAGAAAATGAAAAAGGACATCCGAGCCGGAAACTCGGATGTCCTTTTGTAATTGGCAAAAATAGGCCGGGCCTTGTCCTACCGCCCCTTGGGCGGACGCGGACCAGGCCCTGTTTTCTTTTTCCGGCTGCGCCGGTTTCAGGTCGCTGCTTTTTGAAAAAAGCAGCAGCAAAAACTTTTTTCGTTCTTTGTTTTCGATATTAACTGTGGTCAAATTGGCTATTGTACAGCTCGGCATAGAAGCCGCCCTTTTCCAGCAAGGTCTCATGGTTGCCCTGCTCGATGATGTGACCGTCCCGCATCACCAAAATCACATCGGCGTCCCGGATGGTGGACAGCCGGTGGGCCACGATAAAGCTGGTGCGGCCCTTCATCATCTTCTGGAAGGCCTTCTGGATGCGGATCTCCGTGCGGGTATCAATGGAGGAGGTGGCCTCGTCCAGGATCAGCATGGGCGGCAGACAGAGCATCACTCGGGCGATGCACAACAGCTGCTTCTGGCCCTGGGAGATGGAGCCCCCGTCCTCGCCGATCACCGTGTCATAGCCCTGGGGCAGCCGCTTGATGAAGCTGTGGGCGTGAGCGGCTTTGGCGGCCTCCACGATCTCCTCCAGGGTGGCGTTAGGCTTGCCGTAGGCGATGTTCTCCCGGATGGTCCCCCGCTTGAGCCAGGTCTCCTGGAGCACCATGCCGTAATTCCGGCGGAGGCTGTGGCGGGTGATGTCCCGGATGTCCGTGCCGTCCACCTGGATGGAGCCGCCCTTCACGTCATAGAAGCGCATCAGCAGGTTGATGACCGTGGTCTTGCCGCAGCCGGTGGGGCCCACCAGGGCTACCCGCTGACCGGGCTTTACTTCCAAATTAAAGTTCTCAATGAGGGACTGATCCTCCCGGTAGGAGAAGGCCACGTCCTCCACGGACACGCTGCCCTGGGCCTCCCCCAGCACCCGAGCGTCGGCCTTGTCGGGGATCTGGGCCGGCTCCTCGATGAGCTCAAACACCCGGCCAGCGCAGGCCAAAGCGTTCTGCAGCTCGGTGACCACGCCGGAGATCTCGTTGAAGGGCTTGGTATACTGATTGGCGTAGCTCAGGAAAGCGGAAAGCTGGCCCACGGACAGGTTGCCGTTTACCACACTCAGTGCGCCAACGATGCCCACGCCGGTGTACACCAGGGAGTTGACAAACCGGGTGGAGGGGTTGGTGATGGAGGAGAAGAAAATGGCCCGCAGGCTGCACTTGCGCAGCCGCTCGTTGATCTCGTCAAACTGCTCCAGAGAGGCTTTCTCCCGACCAAAGGCCTGAACCACCTTCTGGCTGCCCACCATTTCCTCCACAAAACCGGTCTGTTCCCCACGGACCTGGGACTGAAGCCGGAACATATCATAGGTGCGCTTGGCGATGAAGGCCGCCACCACCAAGGACACGGGAGTGATAACCACCACCACTGCGGTGATCACCACGTTGACGCTGAGCATAAAGCACAGGGTACCCAGGATGGTGATAACGCCGGTGAACAGCTGGGTAAAGCCCATCAAAAGACCATCGGCGAACTGGTCCACGTCAGCGATGACACGGCTGACCACCTCGCCGGTGGGACGGCCGTCAATGTACTTCAGGGGCAGGATCTGGATTTTCTGGAAGGCCTTGTTGCGGATATCCCGCACCACCCGGTAGGTGATCCGGTTGTTGATCAGGCTCATCACCCACTGGGACAGGGCGGCAATGCCGATGATGACCCCGATGCGCACCAGGATCTTCACGATCCCGGCAAACTCCACGTTTCCAGGACCCACAATCAGGTCCACGGCATCACCGGTCAAAATGGGGATATACAGGGAAGCCGCCACGGTCACTGCCGCCAGCAGGATGGACAGACCCACCAAAAACCAATAGGGCCGGATATAGTGAAGGACTTTTTTCAAAGTTCCCTTTTTGGCTTTCTGGCCTTTCATGCGGATACCCCCTTTCTCTCGGTCTGCTGGAACTGGGACTCGAAGATCTCTTTATACACCTGGCAGGACTCCAGCAGCTCTTCGTGGGTGCCGATACCCACCGCCTCGCCATCGTCCAGGACGATGATCTTATCCGCATACCGAATGGAGGATGCCCGCTGGCTGACGATGAACACCGTGGGCCCTCCCTCCATCTCTCGGATGGCCTTCCGCAGCCGGGCATCGGTGGCAAAGTCCAACGCGCTGGCGCTGTCGTCCAAAATCAGGATCTCCGGCTTGCCGCACAATGCCCACGCCAGAAGGTGGG
>OBYM01000080.1_pt1 | contig 64327 bp, 55 predicted proteins | sample 1538191 | NCBI WGS metagenome assembly OBYM01 (sample SAMEA2580165, study PRJEB22360) | human gut metagenome | biome: human gut; feature: human-associated habitat; material: faeces | place: Denmark | collected 2008/2010 | reverse complement strand
GCCTAAACTACGCCGATTCTCTCACATAAATGTTTTCTTACGTCACCGCCCCTCATAGGCAAGCGCTTTTTTATATTCAAATTCTAAAATAGGGGTTATTACCCGACTCCTGCAATTTTTTCCCACCGATGATTGGCGACTGCATTTAAACTCTCGCTGCCCACCTTACTGATTGTACAGCGAAGCAAGATATTAGGAATCCCATAGCTTTTATAATCCTGGCGAATCCGTCTATCCATTTTCACACATTCCTGATAGGTAGCATCAATCAGAAGCAGCAAAAAAAATTCCTTTCCATAGCGTGTATAAACATCCCGGCATCCCAAGTTACCGTTAATGGCATATTCCATAGCCTGAGTCATTTGCTGAATTTGCAGCATATTTCGAATTTGTTCTCCATGATTATCCGAAAAACTATAAATCAATAAATAGCTCAGTTTGGTGCGGCTGGGCATGACCCGGCAGCTAATCCTATATAAATCCACAAAACTAGCATAGCTGCAATAGTATGGATGGCTTTCCTCGGTGGTATCTTGCAGAAACTCGAACATTCTTCCCGGATTCTGTTCCGACTTGTCCAGCTTTTGCAGCCTTTGCAGTCTCTTTTCCAGCAATGCCCCTGAAGAATCCGAATCTTTCCGCACTTGGCTTTTGATACGGCGATAGGCTTCCCAGGCACTGGAAATTTGCCCCATTTCAATCAGGCAATCAATACACAAACATTGCCATTCTTCCAAATGGTATCGGGAAGCCGCCCTTGCCGCAATGGGCAGCAACCGATTCCATTCCTTGCGTTTCTCCAAGATTTCTGCCAGCTGGTGCAGGCAGGAAAAATATTTTTCCCGGTAAAATGACGATGCAACTAAGACCCAATCAAATTCATTCAAATGGGGCAAAAAGTCGCCTTCATAGAGAGACTCCGCACGAAGAAGTTTTTCCAAACGCTGGTCCTCGGATTCGTTCGTCTGGTCCACCAGGTTGGAAAACTCCTGAATATCTAACCACACCGGCGCTGTAAATACTAAAATATAACTGCCGCAGCGATATTCGACCTTCATCTCTTCGGACAGGCCCGCCTGCCGCAAAGATTTACGAAGATTACTTATGGTTACTTTCAAATTATTTGCCGGGTCAGCCACGTTTTCCTCTCCAAAAAGTTCTTCCATCAGCACTTCCGATGGAACGCCCTGTGGGCCGCCATACAGCAGTATTTGCAGCGCATGCATGGGCTTGGTACGGTTGGTACGCTCCAGCTTGATAGGCTCACCCTGCCGACAAATAGAGAAGCCTCCCAGCATTTGGATGCGAAGCCGGTCTGTGTCCGGTCCCAAGTCCAAACTGCCTCGAGTGTCCTCCATCAAAACACCTCCTCATATAACCCTAAGCTAAAATTATGGTAAACCACCAAGGTTGATTATATTCATCATATTATTTTTTTTACAATATGTCAATAGGAATATCTATACAAAACAAAGGAAAAACGAGATTTTCATACATCTCTAATTTCAATATATTATCGCATAACAACATGTGTATATTCAACATTCCCCATAAGTTTACATTAAAAAACAACGGCTATGCTTTTAATAAAAACATAGCCGTTGTCAATATTGTTTATCTTAACTTTTCAGCACGTCTTCCACACAACACACGACGTACAGAGTCCCGAGCCGTACAGGTACTGAGAGTCATGACAGTATCACCGGGCTCTACATGGTAGCCGGTGTCATAGAGGGTACAGGAGGCAAGAGTTTCCAGAAAATCATTGTATAATTTCCCTTGCATATAACCCACTGTATAAAGTTTGTGATCTTTTGGCACTTCCGCCACTGTAAAAATGTCGTACCGCCAAACACCATCCGGGGTATACAGTCGAAAATATGCGCCATTCTCTTTGCAAAAATTCTCGTCCAAATAGCGGTTAAACAGGCCGAACATACTGCCGTCGTGCATATTATGACCATATACCACCGTGTATAAATCATCGACGCTTTTGTTACTGGAATCGAGGAAAATACTGCCAGAACTATTTTCCTGCCCATTCCAAAGATGGCTGAGGTAGTAATCATTGTTGTCTGTGTGCATAATGGGATAACTGAGGTTCAGTGCCGGGAACTCGAGCCAAGCTACCACTTCTTCATTTTGTGCCCAGAGACGCTCAAAATCAATATTCAGCAGCGGCGGCTCTCCCTGCTCTTCCCCTTGGGATGAGGAAGAAGAGGAGGAGGAAGTACCCTCTATGCCCATTTCCAGGCGAAGCTGCCCATATACATCGGCGCCCTGTTTGTATTCCAGCAGGCGCATGACCAGTATGACTGCGGCAGCCAGCACCACAATCAGGATGGCGCCGCGAAGAATTCTGACCGGCAGGCTGCGCTTGGGTTTCTCTTTCTTCTGCATAAGGTACCTCCGCGATTTGGTAATTTTTTCCGTCTATTGCGTTTGGACGCTAAAAATGGTATCCTTAGTGTGCCCCGGTTAAACCTCGGTTAATAGCACAAACAGGCCGCTGGAAAAATGCCCAGCGGCCATGAAAAATCTGTGTTTGGTTATGGAATTCGATTAGCCTTCCGTCTGCTCCTTTTTGCGGCGTCCCAATACGAAGAAGAGGATAAGGCCTACGGCGATAACAGCGATGGCAATGTACATAATGTAATCATCACCGGTTACCACGCTTTCGTCGGGTACATCACTCACTTTGAAGCGGAACTCCACACGGCCCAGGCTGGAAATATAGGCATTATCTGTCTGCTCGGCGTCGGGCTGGATTTTCAGCACTACGTCAGCGGTCTCGCCAGGCTTGAGGGTGGCTACCAGGGGATACTCGGGAAGAGTTTTGTTCAGCTCTTCCAAGCCGGTGGTACCTTCGCCGCCCACAACGGTACCGGTTACGGTATCGCTTTCGGCATCATAGCCTACCAGGACATTGTCGCCTACAGACAGGGACACCACATAGCTGGTATCCTTGACATTATCAACGCCCAGGAGGGTGCTGATAACTTCGGTATCCATATAGAAATTGGCATCTTTGGTGCCAACATTCTTTAACTGGATGGTTCCCTCATAGGGGACGCCGGGAAGCATATTTTCGAACCCGGTCATTTTGCCGTCGTTGGTGTAGGTAATATTGCTGCCGTCATACTCCACAACGGTAGAAGGTTCGGCAGCAGCGCACACCAAGGTCATGGAGAAAACGGCTGCCAGCGCAAGCATCAGGGAAAAAATACGTTTAGCCATTTGTTATTACCTGCCTTTCCCCGTTACTGTACGGACTCGATGCTGCCATCGTCTGCGAGGGTGGCGTTGACGCCCCACTCGAATTCAATTCCGGCAGCGTTCAAATCGTTATACTGACTTCCGGCGAACTGTACGCCTTCGGCAACGGCTTCGAGAACAATCTTCTTGTTGGTATAGCTATTGTCGATATCGGCGCTGATGGCCAGTGTCTGGAGCAGCTCATCGGTGCTCTGACCGGCTGCAACAGGGTTCTTGTAGTAGAACACAACGCCAGCGTTTTCACCGTTCTCATCCACCACCGGGCCGGCGTTAATCCAGTCCTCGCTGTTGGCAGTCAGGGTAAAGGCGGCGGGGTCCAGCTCTTCAAGAAGGTTCCCTTCCAAATCGGCCCAATATGATTTGACGGTTACGCGGATATAGGCACCCGCGGAGCCGGTGTTGTCAACGTTATAGATTCCGGGATTTCCCTGGGAATCGGTTAATTCGATTACATCGCCGGGCATTACCCGGGAAGTATCCAGCGTGACCGGAACCGTTTCGCTGGTTTCCTGACGGTCACTCCACTCAATAGAAAAATCAGCGGCCTTCAAATCGGCTACCACCGGTTCTTTGCTGCTTGCCTGTCCTGCACCCAGCGCACTACCTACTACAGTAGCCACAACCAGAACGGCCGCCGCGCCCATAAGCAAAAATCTCTTATTCACTTGAAACTCTCCTTCTTTATCTTGTCTGCAAGTGTCCATAGAATAAATGCCATGGCAAATATTGCTATGCAAACCGCGATTCCGCCGCCTGAGTGCAATGCCTCGGCAAGAGAGCCCAGTATTGGGATACTGAACACCACTTTACCGGCAACACGGTCATACGGCACAGGGGCCGCATCCGTTTCGGCATTGGCATCACCTTTGGTGATCAGCTGTTGTAATTGGGTATCATTTTGTGTGATGCGGTGGGTCTGCACCACATCGGATTCATCGCCCGGATAATATGCAACCACATCCCCCGGCAAAAGGCTTTCGGGCGAACAAGACGCCACATAAACGGCGCTGCCTACCGGCATGGCAGGCTCCATACTGGGGGTGATGAGGTTAAAAATATGGATGCCAAACAATTTAGGAATGGTAAGAGGGAGGGCGACGAGGATGACGGCAATCATCAGAACCGCCGCGGCGATACTCAGGATTTTTGCTTTCACACGCCGCCCTCCATTCATTTTACACGGGATAAAAGAATCTTACCATGAAACCCTTGAAACTTTGATTAGAAAGCGGGGTTCTCGCTTGCTTCGTTGGTCAGGTTTTCCCAATCCATGCCCATGAACAGGTCGAGATTGGTGTTGTCAGCCTGGATAGCAGCAGCCTGAACGCGAACGTTGAAGGACAGCTCGGCATACTCGTTGTTCCACTCGGAGCCGGGAACCGGGATGTTGTTGAACAGGATCAGGTTCTGGGTGTCGGCGGGGACAACAGACTTGAAGTAGTAGACCACGTCGCCATTGCCCATATCCTTGGCAGTCCACAGGTCAGCGTCTACGCGGGAAGCGATGATGTCGCTAATCTGAGCGGCGATTTCGTCGGTGCTGATGGAAACAGCGTTGGGAGCGACTACGTCGGTGACAGCCACACGGACAGCCACATAAGCGTCAGCGGAGTCAGCGTCGGTGTTTACGCCAACGATTTTGCTCAGCACGTCGCCGGGCATAACCTTGTCATAAGCGATGCCGTCGTCGCCGGGTACGCCAGCAACTTCGCCGTCTTCGGGCTCGGTCTTATCAATGAGGGAGATGCCCACATTGCCGGTGGTGAAGGTGTTAGTCTTGGTCTCGGTCTTATCGGTGAAATAAGCCAGAGTTGCGCCTACGCCGATGATGCAAACCAGAGCCAGGCTCAGGATGGAAATGAGAAGGTTTCTTTTTTTCATGGTATGTACTCCTTTATGTCAGAGAAACTCAATTTGTTATTTTGTTGTTGTAATTAGCCAAGCTTTGCTTTGGCAGCTGCCAGAATCTGCTGCAGGGTAGCATTATCCAGGGTAGAGTTATTCAGAGCCTGCACAGCAACACCCTTAATGTCCAGATTCATATTATCAGCAGTTACAGTATCACCAACATGCATAGTTGTGAAGAGCGGATCAGTAGTAGCACCCTTAGCAACCTTCTGGCTATAAATCAGATAAACAGTACCGTCAGCATCTGTGGTATAGGTGTTAACCGTAGCATTATCAGTAGGAACGGTAGTGACATCCAGAGAATCCAGAACTAGCCACTTATTGCCTACAGCAACAGCAGACACAGAAACTCCCTTATCTTTAAGTGCATTCAATCCCGAAACCTTAGCAACAATCCAGGATTCCTCTACTTCAGAGTCAGCAGCAATTTCGAAAGTAGGATCCTTTGCAAGGTCAGTATTGGGAACCAAGTCAACATAGTTGTTGCCGGGGAATTTGCCGCTATCAGCAGTGGTAGCACCCATAACCCACTCTTCTGGGGTCTTTTCATCATAGCCACCATTGACAGGATTCTGAGCAACTGCATGTTCTTTCAAAATAAAATCAGAACCATCTTGCTCATAGCCATTGCCAACGGTAAAGGTATTGGTCAACTGCTTGCTCTGAGAAGAAATCAGAGCCAAGGTGCCGCCAACAGCGACAGTGCCGACCAATGCAATACAGGTTGCCAAAGTAGCAATTCTCTTCTTTGTCATGGAAAATTACCTCTTTCTTTTAAAAATTATGTTTTCGGGTTTATCTTTCCCGCACTGCTATGCGCACCATAACCAGCGCGGGAAAGTGATTGACAAGTGGAAAATTAGACGTTCCAATCCAAATCAACAGCTACTTCCAAAGCACCATCAGGGGTGTTGTTATCAGCCTGTACAGCAACGCCCTGAACCTTAACAGTCTGCATCTCAATAGAGGAGATGTCGGTCAGTGTACCATTCAGCTCAACAGTGTTGAACATCTCAATCAAATCGAGATTGCTGCCCTTCTCAACTGCGGTTGCATCCACAATAACGGGGGTGCTGGTTTCAGCATCGCTGTAAATGTAATAGCCATCCTTGGTATCTGCAAGATTTTCCTTGGTTCCATCAGTATTGGCAACCTTTACCCATTCGCCATTAAATCCGACTTCCTCATCAGCATTTTTGAAAATGTAACCTACATCCTCAGCTGCATCCACACCGGCGACCTTTGCAATAACATAGCTCTTAACAGAACCACCAGTCATATGGAAGGTAGGATCCTTTACTACAACAGAACCAGGCAGCAATTCACCGTATTCGTTACCGCTTTCAGTGCGCTCGCTTTCAGTACCGTCATATTTTGCTTCGTCCAGCCACAGGCCCTGATGCTCACCATCATTGATATAGCCAGTGCCTACGTTAAAGGTGTTGGTCACTTCGTTGGATTTGTCGCTCAGGTATGCCAGAGTTCCGCCAACGGCAACAGCCGCAACCAGAAGGCCGGAGATGACAGACAGCATGATCTTGTTCTTCTTCATGTTTTGTTCGCTCCTTCAATAAAATTATTTTTGTATTTGCAGCGGCTCTTGCCGCTAAGGGTGGCCGATTATTCGGTTTTTTCTTCGGCGGGCTTGTCCTTTTTCTCCTCTTCCTCGTCCTTCGAGAAAATTTCAGGAATAAAGGTGAGAAGGATGATGACCACCAGCACGCCGCAGATACTGATAATCCCCATTGGGGTGCGGATATTCATGCTGATATAGCCCAGATAGGGGATGGAGAAATCCATTTTGCCAACAATGCGGTCAAAGGTAATTTCGCCATCAGGGTCCTCGTTGGCGTCGCCCTGGGTAATCAGGGTTTGTGCCTCGGGGTCAATCTCAATCACCCGGTGGGTGACCATGGTATCACCGTCCAGCCGGTAGGTAACCACGTCGCCGACATTCAGCTGTGCCGGGTCGGTTTCCTTGACATAAATCAGGGTTCCCACGGGGAGGGTGGGCTGCATACTGCCGGTGAGAACGGCCAGTTCGGTGTACCCCATAAAGTAGGGGATAATGAGCACGGAGGCCAGGGCCAGCAATACAACGGCCAATAAAGCGGAAATAATATTACAAATTCTACGAAGCATTGGGATATGTACTCCTTAGGGGGTAGGTGTTGTTGCTGTGGAAAGTGCTGCGGCCTCAAAAGAATCTTTCACGGTGTTAATATCAACCTTTGCGGGCTTGTTGATAGCCAGCACACTCTCATGATAGATGGTCACAGAGAAGGTATCGAGGAAATCTTTGTCAGCTGCCAACTTATCGCCCAGCACCACTTTGTCCAGCAGGTTTTCGGATTTTTGATCTTTCGCCAGCACGCCGAGATAATAGTAGAAGTCGTCTGAATAGGTATCGTTACTGTTAGCAACTTCCTTTGTCCATTTACCATTCTCATTGCCGTTGTTCTGCATTACCAGATAGACCGTGTTGGCATCAACGGCTCCCTCTGCGGGTTCTTCGGAAGCAATTACTACATTCTCGGGATTCACGCCGGAAACCATGATTCTGGCACGGACATAGGCATCGGAGGGGCCATAGTTTTTAATGGACACCTGCTTGTCGCCATTCGTGAGCACTTCCTCAATTTCCGTATCGATGTCGGCAGCCGTAAAGCTGTTGGTCACCGCGTTACTGGGGGAGGACATGAGCGCCAGGGTTGCGCCTACGCCAATCACCACCACCAGTGCCAGAACGGATGCCCACAACGAAATTTTCGATTTAAATAACGGTTTCATGTGTCATTCTCCTTTCTGGCTTATTCGGCAGGTTCGTCATCGGGATTGATGTTGTCATGGTTCGGGTCGTTGCCGTATTGAACAGGTTCCTGTTTCCAAGCAATCACGCCATCTTTAATTTCAAGCACCTTGTTTTCCGTTGCACTGCCATCAGTGGGAATGTTGGTGTTCTTCGGGTCGTTGGTAAAGGTAACGATAGTTGTGCCATTCGGGGTGATGGTTACTTTGTAGGTAGCATCATTATTAGCAGTTGCACCCTCAACACTCTTCAACGTGTAATTCTGATTGCTCAGCTCTTCAATGGTGTAATCGCCAACGGGGAGAGTCACACCTCCGTCAGGGGTTGCAGCCTTTGCGGTATTGACTACCGTACCGGTCATGTCTACATGGTAGTAGTAGACGGTTCCGTCTTGGGCTGTCAGCTTAAAGTCAAACACCGGCTTGCCGTTGTTGGCAAATTCGGTCACCTTCTTGTTGATGATCAGGGTGCCGTCTTTGCCGGTGTAGTAGTTGGTAAACTCAACCTTGCCACCATTGGTGGTTACGGTAGTAGTTTTGGGAATTACTGTAGAAGAACTTGCTACCCAGCTGTAGTTTTCGAGGTCATTATAGCCTGCTTCCGTCACGGTATAACTACCGGTGGGGAGATTGTTGATGGTGTAGGTAAAATTGCTTCCACTCCAAGCATCAGCCCAATTTTCTGAAGTTTTACTGATGGTTTGGATTACCTTACCCGTACTATCCTTAACCTCAAAGCTAATTTCGCCTTTCAGCTCGTTCAGCGCGGCATCATCAAGGCCGTTAACCGTCTTGGTAATGGTCAGGCTGCCAACTTCACGAGTGTTGGTAATGGTGAAGCCTGCGGTCATGCTGCCACTAATGGAAGCAGTATAACCGCTTACAGCACCTTCAGTCACGGTATACTGAATCAGACTGCCATCAGTGTTATACTTATCAAGATTGGTAAAAGAGCCTGTCCAATTGGGTGAGGTTAAAATAACTTTCTGACCGGTTGCAGTACCATTTTTCAACAGATTTACGGTAACACTATCGCCATTATGGTCAACTGTTTGACTATCGCTCCAAACTTTATTTACGCTAACCTGGGTTTTGGCATCTTTGTTAAGAACATTGTCCAAAGTTGCTTCCATGGTAACGTTGGTCATTTCAAATACGCCTGCATAGAAGAAAGACCAAACGCTTTTATCACCGAAATTTAATGTAGCATTACCAGCTTCACCTAACGTCAGTGTTGCCTTGTATTCCTGAGCTGCTTCTTCAAGTGTTAGCAACTCTACATTTTGAGCTGCTGGGAGTCCGCCTCCTCCAGCAGATGCTGCTGCTTCCAAAATATCATATATTACCATTTCCTTAAATTCAGCTCGTTCATCGGCAGCTTCAGGAACATGATTCATGATGAGATACCACTTGCCACCATCTTTTACCAATACATAAGCACTGTTAGAAAGTGTATAAACAGTTGTTGGCTTTTCTTCAACACGTTCTGCTGTAACGTTCGCCTCTGCATATCGATCCAGAACAAAGTCACCCATTGTCCAATCACCAGCATTTGCAATGGGGTTGCCGTCTGCATCGAGAAGCTCTTCCTTGGTAATTGTAAAGTCTGTGTAGTAACGGACTCCCTCTAATGTACCAGAGAAAGAACCATTTACCTGTTTGGTCAGCGTAACCGTATGTGTATACTGTTCAGACTGCACACCGCCGCCGGGATTATAGGTTTCCAAAATGGTCAATTTAATTGAGGCTAAATCCTCCGGAATTGCCATTGCATTTCCATTACCGTCAGTGAATGTTTTGGTGATTTCCAAGTTGCCTTCGCCTTTTTCGGCTTTTGTGTTGGTAAAGCCTACCGTTGCAGCAGTAGCGGGATCAACGGTAACTGTACCACTGGTAGCAATCTGACCACTGGAAGTACCATCACCGTCGGTAGTGGTAACCGTCGTGGTATAATCGCTCAAACTATAACTATCATTATCACCGTTCAACTCGGTTACTGTGTAGTCACCATCGGTCAAACCGGTAAAGGTTGCCAGTTGGCCGCTTTTCAGGGTGAAATAACCGTTACTATCTGTAGTGCCGGTTTGAGAAGTACCAACAGTATATTGCTGATTTGCCACATTCTGTCCGCTGGAATTCTTAAGCTGGAACTTATAGGCAATATCTTTGCTTTCGCCCACAGCAGTTTTACCGACACTCAAGCTTCCCTTGGGAACAGTTTGCAGGTTAAAACGAATCCGGCAGTTGGAACCACCTGCACCACGTTCCAGATAATAGTAGTTAAAGGTGTGGTTAGTATAGTCTTTGAAAACCCAATTTCCAGATTCATTTTGAACCATGTTTTCATTGACCCAATCCGAACCCTTTGCTGCCAACATGATATTATACAGGGTTTTCGTCTGCTCTGTATTATTAGGCTTTACCTTATTGACTTTAACCGCGCCAGTTGCAAAATTGATGGAACCGGTCATGGCATCGTGGATACCGCCCATATCCAGCACCAGCACATCGTCAATGAATACCCAAACATCATCGTCACCGGTAAACTCAAAGACCATGTCGTTTGTAGTACCGTTATTGGTAATTTTTCCGCTCTGCGGCTGAACAAATTCAAAATCTACCATCATACCGAACAGGTAGTCCGGATCCTGAGGTGTCAAAGTATTTGCATTATTATTGAGGTCATTAAAAGGCAGGAACTTAGGAGTCGCTGCTGCTGTATCACCCGGCTTATACGGCTGATTGTACACCTTGAAGTTTTTATCACTGAGATTATCCGCAATGGTTGCGAAATTATTGCCTGCATCGTACTCATAATAGCCTGTACTATCATATGTACTCTTCACGAAAAGATGGTTTAAACCTGTATAAGCGGTTGCATAGTAATTTTGCGTAAACAAATAGCTCAAATTTGTTTGTCCGGTAACGTCCGCTTTAAAACTGGGAACCTTTGTGCCATTATTCAATGTAGTGAGTGCATCATTAACGATTCCCTGATAAACGCCAGCACCGCCTACCCATGTATTCCAACCATAACCAAATGGATCTCCACCACCGTTAAATCGAAATGTAGGAGCTTCTTTTGTGTGCCAATCTTGATAATCAGAATACTCCTTATTTGTAGCGGAATTTATTTGACTCTCACTATAATTAAACAGACTAATATTAACGCCTTTGGAAGCGCTGTCAACAGTTTCCACTTCGCCAAGTGGTTCATTTTTTCTCAAAACCACATAGTATTGATCATTATTTTGAACGAACTGATAAGTGCCAAACTTATCGCTCAATACTCTCATACCCAGCGAATAAGACCGTCCATTCTGCCAAATATACCACGTTTTGGATAGATCGGTACTAAAATCATATTTTTGGCCGTATCGCATTAAATAAAATTCTACAACCGTATAATCATTAAGACTTTTATTTGCTTTTTGTAAAAGGCCGGAGAGTATATCTTCAAATTCAATTTCATTACTCCCGCAATCTTTACTATATGTTAAGTTACTGCATATTTCTTGGCCATTTTCATCCACAATAAACAGGCCAGCATTATGAGAACTCAAACTGTCTGTTCGATTCCAATAATTCAGATATCGTGTCAGACTAACATCATTACTTCCACTGGGCAGAGAACGTGTTACCGATTGCCCTGCGCCATCGCCCACCGTATCAACAGCCGCCGCGCTGGGCAACATGCCAATTACCAGGCCGACCGCAAGGGCCAAGCTGAGTAAACGGGTGTACAATTTGTGCTTCATACTTGCTGCCTCCTAATTCATAACAGAATTGGTATGCTGACCGGCGCCGGACGCCGCGTTTCTCCTAATACTGCGTCCGGCACCCGGGGATGCCGCAGCCGCGCCGCGCCAGAGTCAACGATACTTTATGTCATTCCTGACTGAACTGAGTGAACACATTATAGCACAAAGGGGGTAAAAGAACGGTTAAAATTGGGGCCATTTTCGGTAATTTTTTGAAAAACTCCGTTTTGCATAGTTGACGTTCTGCCTTTTGTGCAAGTTCACTACTAGTACTAACCATATTATACCAGTTTTTTCAGAAACTTCAAGTATTTTTTCCATTTTCTGTGTGAATTTTATAAATAGTAATATTTCAAACACTATTTAATACAAATTATTTTGTTAATAAAAGGAAAAGCTTTACTGCACATTTTTCATAGAAACATTAGTATTTCTATTTATGCAGTAAAGCATATTCCATATTCCTCATTCTATTTTAGTATCAATAAAGAAAATTTAATAATAATGTTTTTTTAATTCTACTTTTATCTATTGTGCAATAACCCCCTTTCTTTCTCGTATTGCAACGGGAATCTTGTTACTTTTAACAACCCGCCTGTTTCGTCATTTTTTTGTTTATTATGACAACAAAGAATTTTCCCTTACTGTATTAAGAATCGTCCGCAATCTTCCCTGCCACTCTCCTGCTGTCGATAATGGTACAGCACCGTCGCTGCCAGCGGGCACCGGGGGTAATAATACCGCAAACAGTATTCCTGCTGCCACCGCTGTTTTTCCGCTTCGCTTTCAAACCTCATCATCAGGTTTTGCTGTGGGGTATACCCCTCACAAATAATGCTCAGCCTTGCCTCCCGCTGATAAAACGGGCAAATTGCCATTCCTCCGCTGTAATTGGACATCCTCTTTCCTCCTTATCTCTTCTGTAAATTCTTCTTCTGCCTGCTCCATCCCTTCTACTGCCAGCCATTCCCCCTTTTCCAAAAGCTCCCGCCGTCTCTCTTCATACGCCCGCAGCAAAATTTCTTTTCGGTTCCTGCTTTCCGCCAGCCACCTATCCAAAAACTCTTCTTCATGCCCCGCCATCACCTCCCACCGTTTTTCTCTTCTGCGGCACCTCTCGCACTCTGCCTCCTCCTCCCGCCAGCTTCCACACTCCGGACACCATCCCCATTTTCCCTCCGGCTCTTCCGGCACGAAGTTGTCACGGCTTATCTGGGCCCATACAAAACTGTCGTCCTTTTCCACGTCATTCCTCCCTCCCTTGTTTTGTACGAAATTTTATGCGAACATTCTTTTGTTTTCCCAAAATTCCCCTTGACACCGGCCTTTGTTTCGGTTATCATAGAATCATCTTAGTTGTTCGGTGTTTCGTACTCCCTTATGGGGTAGAATAGTACTAAATTCCGAATTTGTCAAGAACTTTTGTTCGTGTTTTTGAACTTTTGTTAACTCAGCCAAAAAGGAGATGCCCATTATGGCGGATTTATACGAAAATATTCTTCAGCTATGCCGCAGCGCCGGGATTACCGGTGGAAAGCTGTGTGACCAGCTGGGATTTTCCCGCAGCACCCTGTCCGATTTAAAATCCGGCCGGGTGTCGTCCCTATCCTCGGGCAAGCTGCAAAAAATCGCAGACTTTTTCCATGTAACCGTGGACGTGCTGCTGAACGGCCAGCCCCAGGGGGAACTTACCCCCCGGGACGAACGGGATATATCCAAAAAATTGCAGGAAACCCTGCACCAGCTGGAAAGCGGTCAGGATGGCCTGATGTTTGACGGGGAACCCATTGACGATGATACCCGGGAATTGCTGTATCTCAGCTTAAAAAACAGTCTGGAAATCAGCAAGCGAATCGCCAAGAAAAAATACACCCCCAAAAAATACCGGGAATAACAGCTCCGCTTTGGGAGGTTTGCCATGGATATTAAAACAACCGTCCTTCGTCTTTGCCGAAGGTACCATACCAGCGACCCATTTGCTCTTGCTGAGCAAATGAATATTCTGGTATTGCGGGAGCCGCTGGGCAGTATCAATGGATATTACAACCAGTGTTACCGTCAAAAATTTATCCATATCAACGAGGATTTGCCCCCGCATCGTCAAAAATTTACCTGTGCCCACGAACTGGGACACGCCGTCCTTCACCCAAAAGCCAACACCCCTTTTTTACGGGACCATACCCTTTTCTGTGTTTCCCGTCTGGAAAAGGAAGCCAACTGTTTTGCTGCCGAGCTTCTTTGCCCCGATGAATTTTTAGCCGAATATCCCGACTACAGCACCGAACAACTGGCCAGTATTCTGGGAATCCGGGAAGAATTGATTGCCTGTAAATTTCCCGGATAACCAATCATTTTTTTACAAAACACCTGCTCCCTGATGATGGACAGCAGGTGTTTTGTTTTCTTTTTCCTATTTATATAGAGAGAAGAGATAGGGGGAGTCCCTCTTTTTTCTTGTGTCTCTGCCTCGATTATGCTACAATAAAACTAAAGACCTGCCCGATGTGATTTTTTGTCTTCGACTTTTTTCGAAAAGCCGTGACAGCGCAAGAAAGGAATGGACAATATGGTTATCAGAGTATTTGTGGAAAAAAAGCCCGGCTTTGACGTGGAAGCCCGGCACATCAAGGCCGACCTCCGGGAGAATCTGGGCCTTTCTGCCATTGAGGATTTGCGCCTCTTTAATCGCTATGACATTGACGGCCTCTCCGATGAGGAATTTGCCGCTGCACGGGGAACTATCTTCTCCGAGCCCAATGTAGACAACGTGTACGGCGAAGATTTTGTCTTCCCCGAAGGCTACCAGGTATTCGCTACCGAATATCTCCCCGGCCAGTATGACCAGCGGGCTGACTCCGCCGCCCAGTGCGTCCAGCTCCTCACCCAGAAGGAGCGTCCCCAGGTGCTCACCGCCCGGGTCATTGCCATCAAAGGCGATATTTCTGCCGAGGAAATGGACAAGATTAAGTCCTATCTGGTGAACCCCGTGGAATCCCGCCTTGCCTCTATGGAGAAACCTGAAAGCCTGGACATGAAAGCTGATGTGCCTGCTGACGTAGCCCGTGTCACCGGATTTACCCAGTGGAACGACGAGGAAATGAAGGCCTATTTTGACTCCATGGGATTCGCTATGACCTTGGATGACCTGCTGTTCTGCCGGGACTACTTCCGAGATGAGGAACACCGCGACCCCACCGTTACCGAGCTGCGGGTTATTGATACCTATTGGAGTGACCACTGCCGCCACACCACCTTCCTTACCCGCCTGAACCGCATCGAGATTGAAAAGAGCGCAGTTTCCGGCGCCATTGAGGACGCTTTGAAGGCCTATTACGACGCCCGTGATGAGGTGTACGGCCAGACCGACCGTCCCGTTTCTCTGATGGATATGGCTGTGATGGGCATGAAGGTACTGAAAAAGCGCGGACTCATCCCCGACTTGGACGAGAGTAAGGAAATCAACGCCTGCTCCATCTGCGTACCTGTGACCATCGACGGCAAAACCGAGGAGTGGCTGGTGCAGTTTAAAAACGAGACTCACAACCATCCTACCGAAATCGAGCCTTTCGGCGGTGCTGCTACCTGCTTGGGCGGCGCTATCCGTGACCCGCTTTCCGGCCGTGCTTATGTGTATCAGGCCATGCGTGTAACCGGCAGCGGCGATCCCACCGTTCCCTTTGAGAAAACTATGCACGGCAAGCTCCCCAGCCGGAAAATCACCACTGGTGCAGCCCAGGGGTATTCCTCCTACGGCAACCAAATCGGCCTCGCTACCGGCCAGGTTACCGAGCTGTACGACCCCGGCTATGTGGCAAAGCGTTTGGAGATTGGCGCAGTTGTAGGCGCCTCTCCCAAGGAGAACGTAAAGCGTTTTGAGCCGGAAGAGGGCGACCTGATCGTCCTGCTGGGCGGCAGCACCGGCCGTGACGGCTGCGGCGGCGCAACCGGTTCCAGTAAAGCTCACACCGAAGAATCCATTGAGACCTGCGGCGCAGAGGTACAGAAGGGCAACCCGCCCACAGAGCGCAAGATTCAGCGTTTGTTCCGTGACCCCGCCGTTTCCACTCTTATTAAGCGCTGCAACGACTTCGGCGCAGGCGGCGTGTGCGTGGCTATTGGCGAACTGGCTGATGGCCTGAAAATCGATTTGAACAAAGTTCCCAAGAAGTACGAGGGCCTGGACGGCACCGAGCTGGCCATCTCAGAATCCCAGGAGCGTATGGCTGTGGTGCTGGCTCCCGAAGATGTGGACGCCTTTATCGCTGCCGCTGACCGTGAAAACCTGAACGCCCAGGTGGTGGCTGTGGTTACCAAGGAGCCCCGCCTGCGTATGAAGTGGCGTGACGATACCATTGTAGACATTACCCGTGCATTCCTGGACACCAACGGTGTGACCCAGAATGCGGAGGCTGTCATCGAAGCCCCCAATCCTGACGAATATTACCGTGACCTGGTGCCGGAGTGCTTGCAGAACAAGCCCTTGGCAGAGGCATTCTCCGATAACCTGAAGCGGTTGGAAGTCTGCTCTCAGAAGGGTCTGGTAGAGCGGTTCGACGCTTCCATCGGTGCAGCAACTGTGCTGATGCCTTATGCCGGCAAGTACCAGCTCACTCCCGAGGATGCTATGGTAGCAAAGCTGCCGGTCATTCACGGCGAGACCGATGACGCCACCGCTATGAGCTACGGCTACATCCCCGGCATTGCTAAGTTCTCCCCCTTCCACGGTGCTGCCTATGCCGTGGTGGAAAGCCTTTCCAAGCTGTGCGCTGTAGGCGCTGACCCCATGAAGGCTCGCCTCACCTTCCAGGAATACTTCGAGCGTCTCCGCGATGTGCCCACCCGTTGGGGCAAGCCCGCCGCTGCCCTGTTGGGCGCTCTCACCGCACAGCTCAAGCTGGGCCTGCCCTCCATTGGCGGTAAGGACAGTATGAGCGGCAGCTTTGAGGACTTGGACGTTCCTCCCACCCTAGTAAGCTTCGCCATTACTATGACCAAGGCAAGCAAAACTGCTACCGCCGCTTTGCAGCAGGCAGGAACCCAGGTAGTGCTGTTTAAACTGCCTGAGAATAAAGAAACCTTGCTCCCGGATTGGGATGCTCTGCCCGGATGGTATGAGATGCTCCTTACCATGATAGAAAACGGTGAGATTCTCTCTGCTTCTGTGGTGAAAGAGGGCGGCGTAGCCGCAGCCGTTGCCAAAATGTCCTTTGGTAATAAGATTGGCCTGTCCTTCGACCGCAACATGGAGGACGCAAAAGCCCTGTTTGCTCCGATTTCCGGCTCTATTGTTGCTGAACTGCGTCCCGGCACCGCCTTCCCCAAAGAGGCTGTGGCAGTAGGCGTGACTGTGGAAAAACCTGTGATGATTCTGGGCGGCGCTTCCATGAATATCGACGACCTGATCTCCGTGTGGAGCGGAAAACTGGAGAAGATCTTCCCCAGCTTTGCACCGGAAGTGGAAGTGGAGAAGGACGTGCCCCTGTATACGGAGCGCTACACCGGCTCTCCGGTCATCAAGACCGCCAAGCCCAAGGTGTTTATTCCCGTATTTCCCGGTACCAACTGTGAATATGATTCTGCAAGGGCTTTTGAAAAGGCAGGCGCAGAGCCTCATGTACTGGTGGTGCGCAACCTGAGTGCAGACGCCATTGAAGAAACCATTGTGGCCATGGAAAAGGCTATCAAGGAATCCCAGATCATCATGATTCCCGGCGGCTTCTCCGGCGGCGACGAGCCCGACGGCTCCGGCAAGTTCATTGCAACCACCTTCCGCAACCCCCGCATCGCCCAGGCCGTGACCGACCTGTTGGAGACCCGCGATGGCCTGATGCTGGGTATCTGCAACGGCTTCCAGGCGCTGATTAAGCTGGGTCTGGTTCCCTTTGGAAAGATTACAGAGCCCAGTGAGGATGCTCCCACTCTGACCTTTAACACTCTGGGCCGCCATGTATCCCGTATGGTATATACCCGTGTGACCAGCGTAAAATCCCCGTGGTTTGCCGGTGTCAATGCTGGTGACGTGTTTGCTGTTCCTGTATCCCACGGCGAAGGCCGTTTCGTTGCTAACAATGAGTATTTGGAGAAGCTCATCGCTAATGGCCAGGTAGCTACTCAGTACGTCACTCCCTGCGGCAAGCCCAGCGGCTCCATTGAGTGGAACCCCAACGGCTCTGTGTGCGCCATCGAGGGCATTACCAGCCCTGACGGACGTGTACTGGGCAAGATGGGCCACAACGAGCGTAAAGGAAACAACCTCTATGGCAATGTCCCCGGCGAGAAGGACCAGAAAATCTTCGAGTCCGGCGTGGCTTACTTTAAATAAGTTTTCAACCAAAAATCCCCTTCCCGTGGAAAACGGGAAGGGGATTTTTCTATATACAAGTTACATAAAGATTCAGGAGTTTTCAAACACGGTTTCCCCGGCCTCCTGTTCAAATTGGCGGGTATACAGGTCATGATAATATCCGCCCGAAGCCAGCAGCTGTTCATGGCTTCCCTGCTCTACAATCTTGCCATGACGCACGACCAAGATCAAATCCGCCTTGCGAATGGTAGAAAGACGGTGTGCAATCAAAAAAGAGGTTCTGTTTTCCAGCAGGGTAGAAATGGCATGCTGAATCAGCGCTTCCGTATGGGTATCAATGGACGCGGTAGCCTCATCCAACACAAAAATTCTGGGATTGGCCAGCACTGCCCGGGCAAAAGAAATCAACTGCTTTTCGCCTGTGGAAAGCAAATCGCCTCCTTCTCCCACATCGCTGTCATAACCGTTGGCCATATGCAGAATGGTATCATGAGCGCTTACTAACTTGGCTGCTGCTTCTACCTCTTCGTCAGTAGCATCCAAGCGTCCATATCGGATATTTTCCCGCACTGTACCGGAAAACAGATGAGGGGTTTGCAGGACATATCCAATACTGCTATGGAGCCAGAGCATACTTCTTTCCCGGTAGTCTTTGCCATCGATGAGGATTCTCCCACCGGTAGGTTCAAAAAATCGGCAGGCAAGGTTTACCAAAGTGGATTTTCCCGCTCCGGTCTCGCCAACAATTGCTACGGTAGTTCCTGCTGGAATATGCAGATTGAAATGGCTGAGTACCTCTTCATTCCCGTCCGGATAGTGAAAACTCACATCTTCAAAGGTGATTTCTCCCCGTATCGGCTCCCAATTTTCACGTTTCGGCGCCACACTGGTACCATATCTTTCAATGACTTCCGGGGTATCTTTGATTTTAGGCTCCAATTCCAGCAAATCCATTACCCGCTCTATGTTGGCCTGAATAGAGATAAAGTTGGCAATAATACGCGCCAACTGCTGAATAGGCTCGAAAATATTCAAGGCATAGCTGATAAATACCGAAAGGGTTCCAATTTGCAGAGCGTCCTGTAAATTTAAATACCCGCCCTGTACCAATACAAAACAAACGGCCAAAGAGCTGAAAAACACAATAAGCGGAATATACAGGGCATTCAGCATGGTGGCACGGACACTGGAAATCCGCATTTCCTCACTAATCTCGGAAAACTCTTTCAGATTCTGCTCTTCTATCACCAAAGTTTTACTGGTCTTAGCTCCGGTGATGCCTTCATTATATGCTCTGGTAATATCGGCATTGATACGGCGGACACGGCGGTTTACTGCCAGGATTTTCCTTTGAAAAAATACGGTAATCACCGCAATCACCGGTACAATGGCAATGATGGGGAGCGCCAGTTTCCAGTTGATAAACAGCATGGTCACCATACTTCCCAGGACAAACGCCGCTGCCCAGAAAATATCCACCAGACTCCAGGCAAACATAGAGCCGATTTTATTGGTATCACTCATGGTTCGGGCGACAATGGTTCCTACCGGGGTAACATTATAGTAGGAAAAGCTCAGCTCCTGCAAGTGATTGAAAACTGCACGCTTTAAATCCCGCCCTAATCGCATTTCCACCACCAATGCACTGCGAAAAAATACCAATGTACTAATCGCCTGCAATGTTAGCAGCAGAAAATAGGAAATGGCAAACGGTCCGATTCCTTCTGTGGTTTGTGGAATGACAAACGTGTCAATCGCATATCCCTGAAACAACGGATAGGAAATATCCGCAGCCGCATTAAACAGCATCATTACCACAATAAACAGGATTCTCCAACGGTATTGCTTGAGAAAAGGGAGCATTTTGGCCCAGATTTTGAGGGAAAAAGGCTTTTGCTCCGTATCACGATATTTGTCGTTCAAAAGGACTCCTCCTCTCCGTCACCCAATCCTTGGGCTTCATAAATCCGGCGATAAATTCCATCCTTTTGGAGCAGCTGCTCATGGGTTCCCAGCTGTACCACACGTCCCTTATCCATCACGGCGATACAATCAGCATTCATCAGCGTCGTAATTCGATGGGCAATGATAATGGTAGTCCCGGTTACCTGATGCTGAATGGCTTCCCGGATTTTGGCATCTGTCTCCATATCCACTGCGGACAGGGAATCGTCAAAAATTTTAATCGGCGTATTCTGCATCAGCATACGGGCAATGGCAACCCGCTGCTTTTGACCACCCGAAATAGTAACGCCTCTCTCGCCAATCATGGTGTCATAACCTTCGGAAAAACTCAAAATCGTATCATCAATGGCGGCCAGCCGGGCGGAATATCGAACCTGCTCCAGTTCCCGAGTAGCTGCGCCGTCAGAAATGGTCTCCCGGATGGTTTTGGAAAACAAAAACGGCTCCTGCAGAACAATTCCAATATGTCCCCGCAGCCAATCCAGCGAAATCTCTCGGATATCCACTCCACCAATGGTAATCGTACCATCCTCCGGTTTTAGTTCGTATAAGCGGTCTAATAGATAAAAAAGGGTAGACTTGCCGCTTCCAGTAGAGCCTAATATTCCAAACGTGCTCCCGGCTGGAATGGTCAAATTGATATTTTGCAGCACTTCCCGGTTCCCGTTGTAACGGAACGAGACATCCCGGAAAACAATATCCCCGTCCATAGGAGGAGTCTGTGCGTTTGGGGCATCTTTCTCTGGCTGTGCCTTGAGAATTTCCAGCAATCGGCCTATGGAAATTTTGGTTTTGCTCAGTTCACTGAGAATCCGGCCAAAGTTTCGCACCGGCCACACCAGCATGGCGTTATATGCCACAAACGCCAAAAATTCGCCATCCGTAAGCTGACCGATAGACGCCTGAAAACACCCGGCTACAACAATGATCATCACCTGCAAATTAGAGAAGAAATCACCGATTCCCCAATACAATCCCAACACATGACCCAAACGGATCCACATGTCGGCAAACTGATTATTCTTCTTTTCAAAGCGGTCAATTTCAAACTTCTCCCGCCCAAATGCTCGGACTACCCGGACACCGGTAAAATTCTCCTGTGCCATGGCGGTGAGTTCTCCTTCCGTCTCATCTGCCTGCTGAAATCGCCGGCCTATTTTGTTGAAAAACAGGCCGGAATACAACATGACCACCGGAATAAACGCAAGGGCAATGAGTGACAGGGGAACATTCATGGAAAACATCAGCGCCAAAGAAATCACAATCAAAAAGACGGTTCGAATCATCTCCAGCAACTGGTCAATCAGAAAATTCCGAACCACATCTACATCACTGGTACATCGCTGAATAATATCGCCGGTTTGATGGGAGCTGTGCCATTCATAGGGCAGCTTTTGTATGTGCCCAAAAAGCCTGTCCCGCAGCCGAACAATGACCCCTTCACACCCTTTGGCAATCCCCATACGGGACAAAAAATTAAATAGTCCCGACAACAGGGAAAAGAAAAGGGCAAACGCCGCGCACAACAGCAAATTTTGCCGCAGTGCCTCACGTCCGCCCAGCGATTCTATCCAGGAAACCAATGCCCCCGGTAACGAAAAGGGCTTGTCTCCCAGCACGGAATCTACCGTTACGCGGATGACCTGCGGCGTAAGATAATTGGTGATGACAGCAAAAATCACAGAAACAAAAGCTATGATAAAAAAGCCCCGGCTCCCCCGAGTCAGCTCCCAAAGGCAGGCGGCACGGCTTTTTCCAGAAGCATTGCCTGATTTTTTCATAAAACACCTCTCATTCCGGCACACTGCCCTCTGTTATTGGCAGCGGCCCCAAAAATCTTTGCACCGGTTGGGGCGATGCATTACACGGCAAGCACGGCCTTGTCATGCAGAGTATAGTCTAACATAAAGGAAAAATAAAGTAAACCTGATAAAACTACCGGTAATTCATTAAAAAAATCGTTTATTATCCATATAAATTTTCATTAGAATCTGCGGACGGTTGCTTTTCCTGTCAAATGGTAGTATCCTTAGTGCGTGCCCTTCAAAATCAACCTGGCGATATTTTCCGCTTAGGAGAAAGGCATGGTCAGTCGCAAACTCCTGACCTTAAAGAATACTACGGAGGAATTTAATATGGTAAACGACAACCTTCCCCGCCAGGGAAACGCTCACGTGCGTTTTCTGGTAGAGGCAGCGGTGATTGCTGCCTTGTACACCGTGCTGACTTATGTAGCGGCCGCCTTGAATCTGGCCTATGGCATTTTTCAGTTCCGGTTTTCTGAAGCCCTGACTATTCTGCCGGTATTCACTCCGGCAGCCATTCCCGGCCTTGCCTTGGGATGTTTTCTGTCCAATCTGGCAAGCCCGCTAGGTATTGTAGACTGGGTTTTTGGAACGCTGGCAACTTTGCTGGCAGCTTTGCTCAGCTATGCCTTGCGGAAAATCCAAATCAAGGGACTTCCGGTACTATCTTCCCTGCCGCCGGTACTCACCAATGTGGTGATTGTCGGTTTTGAGCTGGCTTGCCTGTCCGATATTGGCTTCTCTTTCCAGAACTTCTCCTGGGCTGCTTATGCTGCCAGCGCTGTTTCGGTTGGAGCTGGTGAACTGGTCGTATGCGTTGTATTGGGCTTGCCCCTGTGCGCATTGTTAAAAAAAGCCGGTTTTCGGATTCCGTAATTTTTCCCTTTCGGCGGGATAAGGTTGCGCGAAATTCTATTATATTGTAAGAGAGGAATCAGATAGAAATGAATCCCAGTTTTGGAGAAAAGCTTGCCGGGAAGATGAAGGATACTCCCCCGGTTAGGCTTATCGTGATGAGCTTTCTGATAGTGATTACTCTTGGCAGTTTTTTGCTATGGCTGCCCATTTCTTCCCGGGATTTCACATTTACCCATCCCGTTGATGCATTTTTTGTGTCCGCTTCGGCTACCTGTGTAACGGGGCTTACCCCGTTTGACACTTGGACCCATTGGAACCCTTTTGGGCAGGGCGTCCTCCTATGCCTAATACAGGTAGGCGGCTTGGGGCTTGCTTCCATTACCAGCGGATTTGCTGTCTTGATGCGAAAAAAAATGGGGCTCCGGGAGCTTTGGCTGGCCAGTGAAAGTGCCAATGGAAACTCGCTGGATGTCCGGCGGCTTTTGGGAATCATTTTGCGGTTCACTCTGGTATGCGAGGGAATCGGTGCCGTTATTTTGATGATCCGTCTGGTACCGGAATATGGGCCATTCGGAATCTGGGCTTCTATATTCACATCGGTTTCTGCATTCTGCAATGCGGGATTTGATATTTTTGGAGTCAAAACACCGGATATGAGCTTGATTCCCTATGTCGCAGATCCTTTAGTCTGTCTGACCATCGCCTTCCTCATTATTGTCGGAGGCATTGGGTTTGTGGTGGTCAGCGATGTGTATTATAATCAATTACGTCCCAGAATTTTGCGTCAGCAAACCCGAAAGCTGTCTTTTCATTCGCAGGTTTGCCTGATTTTCACAGGTATTCTGCTGGCTGCCGGAACTGTTATTTTGTTTTGCAGTGAATTCGGCTCCACCATGAAGGACATGAACTTTTTTACCCGCCTGAATGCATCCTTTTTTCAATCTGTCAGCGCCCGCACAGCAGGGTTCGCTTCTGTTAACATTGCGGATGAACACGATTTTTCAAAAATCATTACCATTATGCTCATGTTCATTGGTGCTTGTCCCGGTTCTACCGGCGGCGGTATTAAAGTAACTACCTTGGTTGTACTAAGCTGCACTGTTTTTAGTGTTTTTCGCGGATACGATGAAGCAGTTTTCCATCGCCGTCGTATTAGCCGGGAAGTGGTTTACAAATCGCTGGCTATCATGTTGGCCGCATTCGCCCTGGTACTGGTTGTTACCGGCGTCATTCTTACCTTTAACGAAGAATTAAACGGAATTGACGCTTTATTTGAAGCGGTTTCCGCTTTTGCTACGGTTGGACTTTCTGCCAGCGTCACGCCTACACTGGACTATTTCAGTAAAATTCTGTTGGGATTTTTAATGTTTGTAGGCCGGGTAGGGCCAGTTTCTTTGGCTTTGGCCATCAGTATTCGTGGCGGAACCCATCGCGGTTCGGTATTGCCCGAAGGTAAGCTGATTGTAGGATAACATAAAATAAAACGCCTCCCGAAAAAACGGGAGGCGTTTTTGTCTTTATAAGAGTTTGCAAACTATGCGGGATTTCTATCTTTTTGCAGTATTTTCATAACAAACAGGAAACCGACCGTTAATACCACACCTACCGGCAAACAAATCCAAGGGCTCTGGACAAAACCTGCCAAAATATATACCAGGAAAGAAATTCCTGCGACCGTCAGCGCATAGGGCAGCTGCGTGGAAACGTGGTTGACATGCTCACATTGCGCACCGGCCGAGGCCATAATAGTCGTATCGGAAATGGGGGAACAGTGGTCGCCGCATACAGCGCCTGCCATACAGGCGGAAATGGAAATAATCATCAGCTCGTGAGAGGTAGCGCTGAATACATCCACCACAATGGGAATCAGGATGCCGAATGTTCCCCACGAGGTTCCGGTTGCAAAAGCCAGACCGCATCCAACCAGGAAAATAATGGCCGGCAGGAACATCATAAAGCCTTCCGCAGACTGTTTCACGGCCACTTTCACAAATTCTCCGGCGCCCAGAGAATCCGTCATGGCTTTTAGGCTCCAAGCAAAGGTAAGAATCAGAATTGCCGGAACCATGGCTTTAAATCCTTCCGGCAGACAGGCCATGCATTTTTTAAAGCTGAGCACCCGCCGTACCATATACAGAATAATGGTAACAATCAAACCAAAGAAACTGCCCAGCGCCAAGCCAACCGACGCATCACTTTGGGAAAAAGCGGTGATAAAATCCGTTCCGCTGAAAAATCCGCCGGTATAAATCATTCCAATGACACAGAAAATAATCAGGCATATAATGGGAATCAGCAAGTCGATCACTTTTCCACCTGCCGCCTCTTCACGCTCCGAATCATTGTCATAAGGGCTGGCGCCTGTTGTAAACAAATCACCTTTGCGGGCGGCGTTATATTCATGAATGGCCATAGGGCCATAGTCCACCTTCATAACAGCCAGGCCAATCATCATGACAATGGTCAGCATCGCATAAAAATTATAGGGGATTGCGTTGATAAACAGCGAAAAACCGTCTTCTCCCTTTACAAATCCTGTCACTGCCGCAGCCCATGACGAAATAGGAGCAATAATGCAAACCGGGGCTGCAGTTGCATCAATGAGATAGGCCAGCTTTGCCCGGGAGATCCGGTGTTTATCTGTCACGGGACGCATTACACTGCCTACAGTCAGGCAGTTAAAATAGTCGTCAATAAAAATCAAAACTCCCAGCGCAATGGTTGCCAACTGCGCCCCCACCCGAGAGCGAATTTTCATGCTGGCCCAACGGCCAAATGCAGCCGAACCGCCTGCGCGGTTCATGAGGCACACCATCGTACCCAAAATGACCAGGAACACCAAAATTCCCACATTATAACTATCCGAAAGCACTTTGACAATGCCTTCTTCCAGCACATAATTCATCGTCCCCTCAAAGCTGAAATTGGAAGCAAATACAGCGCCTACCAGAATTCCAATAAACAGAGAACTATAGACTTCTTTGGTAATCAGCGCCAGACCAATGGCAATAATAGGCGGTACCAGCGCCCAGAAAGTTGCATACATTTCTGGTTTGGGAGCTTCCCCTTCTGTTTCTGCCGCAAAAGCTGTCATGGTAAACAGCACCGCGACTACCAGGAACAGCGCGGCTCCTATCAGGAGTTTTCGTTTTCCTGCATGTCTCACGTTTCATTTCCTCCTCATACTTTTTTGATTTTAAAAAAGGGCAAAAAAATTCCCATCAACGGCATCCGACCTGGAAGCGTTCATGGGAAAACCTTTCTTTTCCGGAACAATGATAGCGCTCCACGTTCGTGACAGACCACCGCATATTCTACGGTGGGCCAGAACCGGAGCCTTGGGCAGGCAATCGGCCCTTCGGCGGTCTCCCCTTTCTGCTGGACTATGCCCTTTCCTATCCACATACTGTTGAAGCCCGCACCTCTACCATTACTTATCTGGTTTTTACCATAGTTTTTGTAAATTGTCAAGTATTTTTACTGAATTTTATCAAAAACATCCTTTTCTTCTTGGAAAGCTCTGTGTTTTTTTGAAAATCCTTTCTTTTTTTGCTTTTCTGTATTCAGAAATGGACAAAATATGCTATACTTATAATAAAATGTGGTATTGTGTCCTCTTTGCGGCGCAGTTTCCATGTGTTTAGATTATATGGTTTTTCCGTTGAAAAACCGGAAAGGTGATATCTCTGATGATACCCAAGAATCACGATGATACCCCCCGTACTCGGGGCGAAGATATTATTGCCGGCCGTAATGCCGTAAGCGAAGCCCTGAAAGCTGGGCGTACTATTGACAGTTTGTATGTTGTTCGCGGAACCCACACTGGCCCTATTTCCGTATTGATAGCCAAAGCCAAAAAGGCCGGCGCCGCTATCAAAGAAGCCGACTCCCGAAAACTGGACGCTTTGTGCGGCAACGCTAACCATCAGGGCGTCGTAGCGGTTGCCGCTGTGAAAGATTTCGCACAGATGGATGATATTTTCGCACTGGCAGAACAACGGGGCGAAGCTCCTTTTCTCATCCTTTGTGACGAGCTGGAAGACCCTCATAATTTGGGGGCTATTATCCGTATTGCGGAATGTGCAGGCGCACATGGCGTTGTGATTCCCAAACGGCGCTCTGTCGGACTTACGTATGCCGTGGGAAAAGCTTCTGCCGGTGCTGTTGAATATGTCCCCGTTGTTCGGGTAAATAATATGGCTGTGGCCATTGACGAGTTAAAAGAACGAGGTGTATGGGTTTATACAGCGGATATGGACGGTCAGCCCTGGTGCAGCGTGGATTATACCGGCCCTGCCGCTGTGGTGATAGGAAGCGAAGGTTCTGGTGTCAGCAGGCTGGTAAAGGAAAAGTCTGATTTTATCATTTCGCTGCCTATGAAGGGAAAAATCAATTCCCTGAACGCCTCCGTTGCTTGTGGAATTGTCTGTTATGAAATTGCCCGGCAAAGAGCCGGATTAAAAAGCCGGTAATCACGGCTCCCCAAACTTTTTAGAAAGGAATGTGGGATACCTCCATGGATGATAAGAAACGTTCAAACGATGAATTGGTGGACGAAATTTTACAGGAAGCCCATGCGCTGCGAAACCGTGCTGCGCAAAAGGCTGCCTCTTCCAACTCCCCCATAAAAGAGCCGGATACGCCTTCACCTGCTGGCGGCGAGCCTGTTCCGCCACCGCCAGCCCGGGAAGAACCCTCTTCTCCCGGGAAAGACGCCCCGTGGAAAAAACTCTTTGGTCATCGGCCTAAACGCTTTCGGGAGGAAAGTACCGATGAAGCGGAAGATGTCTACTATGGCATGCCGTTAAAACCGATTGAGGAATACCAGCAGGGTTTTGACGATACGGCCAAACAGCAGCCGGCTGCTCCTTTGGAGAATAACCCTACCGCCCCGTATTCCTTTCTATTCGATGACGCGCCTGAATCGGATTTGGATGAAGAAATCGCCAGCCGTTTTCGAGAACTGCATGACGAGCGGCGCCGGAAGGCACAAGAAGCCATGTCTGCCGGTCCAAAAACGACTCCTACAGTAGAGTTTGGAGTGGTTCGCCCGCTGCCTAAAAAAACCGGAATTGACCACGACAAAGAAATTTTTTCTGTCAGCCCCGGCGCACAGGTACATATGGAGCCCGTTTCCCCAACCACAGAAACGGCGACTTCCGATTCCCCTATTGAAACAAGCCACCCTATTCCTCCCGAAAAACCGGAGCCTTCGTCCAATCAGGCAGCAATGCCACCGGAAAGCCCTCCTTCGGAAAGTGAGTTCTCTGTGGAAGATATTTTGGAAGAGGTTCGAAACCGCGAACATGATTCGGTTCCCACTCAAAATCCAACCGAAACAAAACCAGAAGCTGAAACGGAACCAGTTCCTATAGAAACAGAGGCACCTGCTTCTCAAACAGTAGATGAGGCGCCGGATTTGCAACCAGACTCCCCCGAAGAAGAAACATCCTCTTCCAAAAAAGAGATAGATGCATCAGAAAAAACCGAAGCGGAAGTTCCTTCTTCTGCCCAACCTGAAAAAAATAAAGACGTCTCGGAAAACGAAAAAGAACCCGCCCCAGAGCCTGAATTAAAAGTTTTGCCCTTACCGGTAAAAAAGGAGCCGCCCAGAAAACCACCGGTGACTCCTCCCCAGCCTAAAAAGTTTTCCGGCTCAGAGGATGAAAGTCAGAATCCCTTTGTGGATGAAACTCCTCGACGTCCCAAAATGCCGCAAAAAGCCCGGGAAGGCCCTTCATATGCTCCACATCTGAAACCTGTCCACCTGATGGATTTGGATGTACTGGACTTTGCTCTTCGGGAAGAATCCCGGTACTATGAAGAGCAAATGCGCAAAAAGGAAGAAGCGGAAGCAGAACGCCGAAAAAAACATTCCTTAAAAATGAAAAGGAAAAAGGCCCTGCAGAAAGGCTTCGCGCTAAAAGGAGAGGAACCACAGGAAGAATCTGCTCAAGAGGCGCAGACCCCTGAAGAAGAGCTGGATGATTTTAACGCCCCTTCTGATGCCCCTTCTGTTTCCCACGATTTGCGTGCCAGTATGCGGGAGCTTATGCTGCGGGTCCTGGTGACCGGACTTTGCACCGGCCTGTTGGGGCTATTTGGCCTGATAGGGGAATTTCAGGGATTGTTTGGCTGGCAATTTTCAAAAGAAGCTGCCGCCATCACCTATATGGTATTAAACCTGATATTCCTGCTGATATGTATGGGCGTTTGTTTCCGTATGATTCTCAGTGGTTTAAAATCTCTTCTTCGCTTCCAGGCAACTTCTGACAGCGGACTGGCACTGGCGGCTGTTGCCGCTCTGATGCAGTCGGTCTATGCGTGTTTTTGCCCCGATGAAATTATGAGTGGCTCTCTGCATTTATACTCGGTATTAGCTTCCGGAGCCTTGTTTCTCAACTCCGTAGGCAAGCTGGTCATGATTCGCCGAATTTGGATAAACTTCCGCTTTGTTTCCTCTCGGGAAACCAAATATGCGGTACAGCTATATGATGATTATAATACTTCTCTAAAGCTGGCCAAAGATTGCGTGCTGGATTCCCCTGCCATTGCCTATCAGCAGAAAACCGGATTTCTCAGCCGTTTTCTGCAAAACTCCTATGAAGCCGACCCGCTGGAAACGGGAAGCCAAACACTGGCTCCTATTGGGTTTATCGCTTCTCTGGCCCTTTGTATTGCTGTCCTGATTATTTCCCATAGTGCTTCGGAAGCTCTTTCCGCCTTTACCGCCTCTGCCTGTATTTGTGTACCGTTTACTGGGTTATTAGGCGGAAACCTTCTTTTGCGGCGTCTGGCGGTTCTTGGAAAAAAATTCGGTTCCATGGCAATTGGTTATCCTGCTGTGGACAAGTTTAGCTCCATCAACGCTGTGATGCTGGATGCGCGAGATTTGTTTCCCAAAGGAACCATTCTTCTCAGCGGCATTAAAACATTTGGTAATCAACGCATTGATGAAGCTATCATGGAAGCAACTGCTCTCATGTGTGCTGCCGGAGGCCCTCTGGTAAGTGTATTTGACCAGATCATCAAAACCCGCCGGGAAATTCTGCCTCGAGTTGATAAACCTATTTATGAAGACGGCCGCGGTGTTACCGGATGGGTAGCCGGGCACCGGGTTCTCATTGGAAACCGGGATTTGCTGGTAGCCCATCACATCGACCCGCCCTCTCATGAAGATGAAGGAAAGTTGACAGCCGGAGGTAAAAAGGCCGCCTATCTGGCTATTGGCGGGCAACTGGTAGCGATGTTTATTCTCACCTATCGGGCTGATCCCCATCGTTCTCGGGAATTGCAGAGAATGGAAATTAACGGAATCAGTTTAATTATCCGCACCTGTGACCCGAATATTACCGAAAGTTTTGTTGCAAGCGCTTTCGGTCTGGACCCCCATTCGGTACGAGTTTTGCCGGATTCTCTGGGAAGTGAGTTCGTCCGGGTAACAGAGAAACAATCCGACCGGACGCCTGCTCTTCTGGCTACTAGGGGACGCTCCGTTTCTATGATTCGTATGCTGTGTGCATGCATCCGCACCCGAAGTAATCTCACGCTGGCAGCTGTTATGCAGTCTGTCTCCGTGATTCTGGGATTTGTGTTGGTGGCTTTTCTGGCTTGCTATTCCGGCTTGCAGCAGCTTTCTACTCTGTCTCTGATTCTTTATGAGGCTTTCTGGGTATTGGTGATTCTCTTCTTCCCCAGACTGCATAAACCATAATCCAATGGATTGGAAAAATTTTTTTCGATTTCTCAAAAACCGCTGTTTTCAATAACAGCGGTTTTATTTTTTCTTTCTAAATAGATATCTTATTGATTTTTAGGAAATATTCGAAAATCGTCAAATCATCTAATATGAACATAATCTATTTATTTATATTATTGAAAACGTAAATTAGTGGTTGTAATGTCTGTCCAACTGCGATATAATTATTAAGAAATTCGCAATTTGAATTGTTACATTTTAACGGCTATTCTATCATACCATGTTGATTTATCAAGACCGGGAGGCAGGACCGTTAGTATCAGCGGGTTTCCGGACGGGGAAAGTTTCCCCGCCGCGCCCCAAAAATGGGGCGATTATGGAAGGAGTGTTCTGGCAATATGAAACTTTATGATGCAAGGAATATTATCAATCTGGCTTTGGCCGGCCACAGCGGCGCGGGCAAAACCTCTCTGGCGGAAGCCATGCTGTATCTGGCCGGCGCTTCCGACAGACGGGGAAAAGTTGGGGACGGAAATACGGTGTGTGACTATGATCCCGAAGAAATTCGCCGTAAGTCCTCTGTATCTGCTGCTGTGGCACCTTTTGAGTGGAAGAATTGTAAAATCAACCTCCTTGATGCCCCGGGTCTGTTTGATTTTGAAAGCGGCCTGTGCGAAGCCGTGCGCGCCGCTGATACCGTTTTGATTGCTGTTTCTGGTAAATCCGGCGTTGCAGTTGGCACCGAAAAGGCCTTTGCTGCCGCAGAAAAGCGCGGCTTGGCAAAAATTATTTTTGTAAATGGCCTGTGCGATGAAAGTGCTCGTTTCTATCGTGTATTTGAAGATTTGAAATCCAGCTTTGGCCCTTCTGTCTGCCCGGTAGTGGTTCCTTATATCGTAGATGGGCAAGCTGATATTTACATCAACATTTTGGAATATAAGGCCTATGATTATTCCGGCGGCAAACCAGTGGTAGTTCCCATGCCCGATATGGGAGACCGTCTGGAAGGATTGCGCACCGCTATTTATGAGGCGGTTGCAGAAACCAGTGACGAAATGTTTGAGAAATACTTCTCCGGCGAGCCTTTCACTCCGGAAGAAGTAATCGTTGGCGTAAGCAAAGGCGTGAAAAACGGAACCATTACACCTGTATTCTGCGGCGATGCCATGCTCATGAGAGGCATGGAGCAGTTTATGGATGGCCTGACCTGGCTGGCTCCTAAGGCGGATGAAAAAGCTGCTGAACTGGCTATGGATGTGGACGGAAACCCGGTAGAGCTGACTGTTAACGAAGATGCTGCAACCGCTGCTATTGTGTTTAAAACCGTTGCCGACCCGTTTATTGGCCGCTTGTCCTATGTGAAAGTTATTTCCGGTAAAGTCTCCACCGAAGCGCCTCTTCTGAATATGCGCACCGGCGAAACGGAGCGTATAGGCAAAACCGTCATGATGTGCGGCAAGAAGCAGGAGGATGTGAAGTATATTCCTGCCGGTGATATTGGTGCGATTCCCAAACTGACCGGTACTTTGACCGGTGATACGCTGTGTGCTCCTGCCCGTAAAGTCATTTTGGATGGCATCGAGTATCCTAACGCCACCCTTTCTATGGCAATCCTGCCCAAGAAGAAAGGCGAAGAAGACAAAGTGGCACAGGGCCTGTTCCGTTTGATGGAAGAAGACCCCGCTATCCGTTTTGAAAATAATACCGAGACCCATCAGATGGTGGTTTCCGGTTTGGGCGAACAGCATTTGGATGTGCTGGTATCCCGTTTGAAGAGTAAATTCGGTGTGGAAGTCACACTGGAAAAACCCCGTGTTGCTTACCGCGAAACTATCCGTAAAAAGGTCCAGGTACAGGGACGTCATAAGAAGCAAACCGGCGGCCATGGCCAGTTTGGTGATGTTTGGATTGAATTTGAGCCCTGCGACTGCGAGGGTCTGGAATTCGGCGAGCGTGTGGTCGGCGGTGCTGTTCCCAAGGGATTCTTCCCTGCTGTGGAAAAAGGCCTGCGCGAATGCATCAACAAGGGACCTCTGGCGGGATATCCTGTTGTCGGCTTGAAGGCCACTTTGTACGATGGCTCTTATCATCCTGTTGACTCTTCCGAAATGTCCTTTAAGATGGCTGCTACTCTGGCTTACAAGGCCGGTATGCCCCAGGCGAACCCGGTACTGTTGGAGCCCATTGGTACCTTGATGGCCACTGTGCCCGATGCCAACATGGGTGATATTATGGGTGAAGTCAACAAGCGCCGCGGCCGTGTGCTGGGTATGGAGCCTGCCGGTCACGGAGTTCAGACGATCCAGGCTGAAGTTCCCATGGCAGAGATGCACGACTTCTCTACCTATGTTCGTCAGGTGACTCAGGGTAGAGGAAGTTATACCTTTGAGTTTACCCGCTATGAAGAAGCTCCTGCTCCGGTGGCTGCAAAAGTCATTGAAGAAGCCAAGGCATTGGGACAAGTAGAATAAAATTTCTTTTATAAACAAACGCGCTTATAGGCCCTTTTCAGGCTTATAGGCGCGTTTTTGTTCTAAAATAAAAAAGCACCGGGAAAACCGCCACATAGAATTCCCGGCACTTTACTCTATTATAAATAAGTGTGAGCGCTGCTATTAGGATTCGTTCTTTTTATCACGAATCAAATTCCGCATTCCGGTAAACTGGCTTTCCAGTACAGAGTTGTTCATATCAGTAGAAATACCGGCTGTATAGCTGCACCCACTGGTATACACACTCACATATTCCAGCAAATGGCGCTCAAACTTTCTTCTTTTTATATTGAAGATTTTTTCGCGAATTTGTTTAAAGCTGACCGCGTTAATATCCTGATAGAATAGTTCATGGGTTCCTTCGTCATATACCAAGCCAGTGGTTAAATCCACGTTAGCGTAATAAATATATAACTGCTGCTCACCAAACATGAACACCGTAATTTTTGTCAGAGAATACCGCAATCTTTTGTCAGAACCCACGCGCCATGCAAAAATAGGGTCATCACTATTTCTGACAATAGAGGATTTGAAAAACTTTCCATATTTACCTGCTGCCGCTACTGTCTGGCTGGTAGGAGAATTGGGCTCATATGCTGCCGCACAGGTAACAACCGGTTCAATATTCATTACCTGTTCCTGTACCAAATTGAGCTTATCCATTGCACGTTCCCGGGCCAGCTGAATTTCAATTTCCTTCGCCTTGTCCGCTTCCGATTGTCCAGCCTCATCGGCGCTAAACTTATTATATAAAATCCATATCAGGCCAGCTAAAATTAAGAAAATACCGATAACCCAAACCAGCGTAATCAAGCCGATTACGATCAGCAGCAGCGCAATGGCATTGCTTTTTCCAAAGAAGTATTGCCTTACTTTTGATCTGTCTACCAAACCCATACCCATAACCAAAATTCCTCCTGTTATTTTATAAATCTATCACAAACTGTGGCTGTTTGTTTCTCATATATCGCTATCAAAACCCTGTGGGCATTTCCAAACCTAAAATCTGCTGCAGTTCTTCTTTGTCGGCTTGGGAAAACCCCATTCGTGCTGCCTGTTCCAGCAGTTCCCTGGAAGTGGGGTTACTGCGCAATTTCTTCTTTTCGTAATAGTCATTTTTGAGATACGCATGGAAGTAGGCATAGATTCCTTTTTCTTCCAGCATGGTGGCAGCATTTAGATACTCTTCGATTTTTTCGATTTCCTTTTTCCCCGTCAGAAAAGGCCTTTTTCCCCGGAGCCTGGCCACTGCCGCATAAAAATAAGCATCGGCTTCTTCTAAGTTTTCTTCTATGGCTTTGTCAAAGCACGGAATGGCTTTGTCGTATAACCCGAGACGCAAATAGCAAAAAGCTTTGGACAAATAAGCCTCCGCATAATCCGGGTTTTGCTGCAGCATTTTGTCGTAAGCTTTGATACGCTGGTTTGCTTCCTTAGGAGTAAGAGAACCTATTGTATGAAAAGTACGTACGACAATATCCCGGAAACAGTGTGGACACACTTGGGTGTCAATTCCAATGGGTGCGCCGCAGCTGGGACATTCCAGTTCTTCTACCTGATACGCCAAGATATTCACCTTCTTTGTTGTCTGTTTGCCTCTGTGCGAAGCTTTAAGCGTTTTATAATTTTGGTACAGCATAGCCGGATATTTTCTACTGCTGTATTGTGGGTTTCCGCGTTTTGAAGTCTCGGAATCATCTCCTCAATCTGATGTAACAATACGGCAATTTCCTGCTCATATTGAATTGCCTGAGGCTGTCCGATACCAAAGTCACTTTCATTTCTCAAATGCTCCGTTACCGTTCGCATGGCTTCCCAGGCAGGGTCAGATTCCGGAATCGTTTCGATTTCATCCAGAAGCCTTTGCGCCTGTACATAAGCCTGCCTATCCCGCAAAATCGCATTGTCGGCATATCGGGCCTTTTTAAAATGAATTTTTCTGCCGAGAATAAACAGGGAAACAATAAACCCGGCAATCATACCCCAGCGGAGAATTGCCAGCAAAACAATAGCGGACAAAACCCCAGTAACCGAAATTTCCTGCCGATAGAGTGTTAAGGGAAAAATCACATGAAAAAGCAGTAAATAAACGCCTATCAATATCAATGGCATTCCATAAGGAAGCCACGAAAAACTTCCTTTGCTGACGACCTGTACAGGCTCCGGCCGCTGGGGCTGCGGGGGGACTGTTTGCTCTGGCGAAAAGGACTCCCTGGATTTGGGAAACACCGGTCTATATTCGCTTGGCTCTGCGGCTACGTCTCCCATCGTTTGGAAAAGTCCCTGATTGCTGTTTTCTTCCGAAGCTTCCCCCGTATTATCAGAGTACGTATTGACAATTCCATAAGTAGCATTCCGGGCATGGCTTTCTCCCAAAGTCTGCTGCATAGGGGTCGGTACAGATGCCGGCTGATTTTGAGTTTCCTCATTGATACCGCCGGATGGAGGTGTCTTTGCCGTGCTTTCTTCCTCACGGCTCTGCTGAGAAATCATATCGTTATCAGAATACTGTAAACCACTTTTGGAATTGAGTGGAAATGTATCGCGCCTACTTTGTCCGGAACATTCTCTGACTACCCTGGAAAGCTCCATATCAGACAGCTCCGTTTCTGCCTGTTTCAATGCTTCTCGAAATTCTTGCGCACTGCTATATCGTTCTCCGGCAGGAAGCAAGGCTTTGATTATAACTTCTCCTAAAGGGTTTTGCGCATTTCTGGGAAGAGGCGGCTTTTCCCCTTTCATCCGGCAATCAAAAGCTCTATCCTCATCTTCTGACGTATAGGCCGCAGGAAACACCGGCATAAAAGGATTGCGAAAATCATTGAGAAGGCGGTACAGGACGATTCCTAGGGAGTAAAAATCCACTGATTTATCATAAGGCTTTCCCATATGTACTTCGGGTGCAATATAATTGGGCGTTCCCTTAATAGACTTCACGTGAGTCGTGCTGTCCAACATTCTTGAAACACCAAAATCACCGATTTTAAAGATTTCTCCGTCACCCACAAAAATATTATCCCCTTTAATATCACGATGGATAATATTCCTTTCGTGGCAGGTTTCTAGGGCACTCAGCACATCATAAGCTAAACGAAATACCTCCCGCACAGTAAAACTGTGGGTGTTTAGATATTTGGGTAAGGAAGTCAGCAGTTCCATGAGAATGAACACATCGTAATGTCGGGGAGAGTCCTGCTTTTGGATGTCGTTCTCATAGTAAGCGACTATGTTCTTAACGCCTTCCCGAGAAAAGCTATCCATAATCTCAATCTCATGAAAGAAAGAACTGATCGTCTTGGTAAAGTAGGCGTCCGCCTGTTCATAATCCCCGTTCATGGAATTCAACACACTCTGATACCGCTGCTCGGTGGGGAACGAAATATGTTTCAGTGCCCGGGTGTATACGCCCGAAGGGTTTTGCTTTTCCACCCGGTACACGGTTGCAAATCCACCCGAACCGATTTTTTCCATAACGGTATATCCCAGAATCGTCTGTCCAATCATCGGGAATCCCCTCCATCCTTTGTTATTCTGGCCAACAGTACGGTAATATTGTCTCCCCAAGGAGCATTGCGGCCTTCCGCTATCCGCATCAGCTGTTCTGCTTTCTCTTCTTCATTGCCTGGGCCTGATAAAACATCCTCTATTTCCTGGTCAGAAACCACATCCGTAAGTCCATCACTGCACAATAACAGAAAGGAGTTGTCCACTGGCGGAGATAAAGGAAATACATCTGCCACCAGCTCTCCGGGCCTTCCAATATATTTATACAAGGCTTTTCGGGAAGGGAATTTTTTCAAGTCCTCCTGTGTCAGCAGGGACAAGTCATAAAGTCTCTGCCCTTCGGTATGGTCGGTGGAAAGCTGGTGTAAACCGCCCTGTGTATACAAATAAATCCGGCTGTCCCCCACCTGTGCCGCCGTCCATCGAACGCCGTCACATAATACCAATGACAAGGTGGCTCCCATACCATGATATTCTTTTCGGGTATCAGACAGCTGGCATACCTTTCGATTTAAGGCTGCAATATGTTTCGATAAAGCCTCCTGCGGATACGGTTCGGAAAAAAGCTCTGCCTCATGTTCCAAAAAATATTCCACCGTCATCCCGCTGGCAATTTCTCCCGAAGAATGTCCTCCCATACCATCACTGACCGCTACTAAAAACCGGTTCATCCCTCTGGCAACGGAATAGGCTACTTCACCGGAGTTTTGTGACATTCTCCGCTGCTGGTTGGGACGAATATATTCCCCTTGCAGAAGATAATTATCCTCATGACTGTCCCGTCCATTTCCAATGTGGGAAAATGCCACTGCATCCATTGCGCTTCCTCCTCTGCCGATATGGCCTATCAATCCTGGTTTAACAGCTTTTGAAAAGCCTGCTCTTCCTCATTTTCATAGCCGCGAAAGACGACTTCCCGGATGTTTTCCTGATTAAATAGGAAAGTATAATTTTCATTGATATTTCCTTCTGGAAATAGACAGGCTACATAGTCATATTCCTGATTATCATTTTGAGAAAGCTGCTTTCGGCCATAAATCATAATCTTTTTGGTCCCGTTGTGTAAAAGTACCACAGATCCGATCGGTAAATATTCCTTCATGATGTTTCACTCCCAACTATTATTATGTTGCCCAGCTCCACAGGGAATTCCAGTTTCTGCTGAGTTTTTCTCCGGCAGAGAAAATAGCGTCCGCACCGCTTTGAATAGCGTCTCCAACAGCGTCCCCCATATCTTCCAAGGCATTTTGGGCTGCTTCCGCTCCTTTGGCAGCAGCATCTCCCACCGCATCAAAGGCGTTTTCCAGCCCATAGCTAATCCATGCAGATACGGATTTTCCGCCTACCTGTACACCGTCCGTCAAGGTGTCATATGCAAAGCCGGAAGCAATACCGCCTGCAAATCCACCGACAATACCGCCGATTATCGTTCCGGGCGGGCCGCCTATTGCGGTGCCGATAGCCGCACCAATGGTAGCGCCTCCTTTTGCTCCCAATGCCGAAACTGCCATGCCGCCGGCACCTACTCCCACATCTGTCACTACATCTGCCGCAATTTTCGAAGTGCTGGCGCCGTTTTGCACATTTCCCACCAAATCAATGACAGTTTCAATGCCAACGGAAGCCCATCCAAGTATGGCGCCAACATTTCCCACTGTCTTCCCATCAACTGTCTTTACAATGGAAAAAGTATCAGAAAAAAAGTTTTTAAATTGGAAAGAAGCCAACGATTTAAACTTGGTCACCCAGCTGGCCTGTGGGTCAAAAAATCCGATTCCGCTGCCGATATAGGCATCGGAGCCGACTTTGTATCGTCTTGCAACTTTTCCTCCAATCAAATCATTAAAAAAGGAAGAACCCTTTACGGGTTTTAGGTTTTTCCCATATACGCGGACATAATCGCCCACACGTTTGACAACAAGATTCCTATCAAACAAGCCTGATATTTGAGCATAATTCAGCTTTCCCAGCGCCTCTCCCAAATCAAAAAGAGTTGAGGAAACTTTTACCATAGGGGCGGACACACGCAGCGTTTTTACAAACCCTTCCAAAACACCATTTACAAATTTTTTGCTGATGGCATCAATCAGGATTTGCGAAACCGTCATCGTCCCAAAGATGCATCCAGGATTTAAAATCTGCAAAATCTTCGAAGGGATTTCACCTCTGATAATGACAGTGCTTCCTCCGCTGGGGAGCGAAGTTTTTCCGATTTCTCCTACTTCGTCTGCATTGCCCCGGTTTTCACCGTTTATCTGGTTATAAGACCTTATCGTCTGCATCAGAAAGGAAGATATCCCGCTCATGGCCCGCTGCTGGCAGGAAAGCTCATTTTCAATCCGGGAAAGCTGGCTGCGAATATTAGAAGCACATTGCACTTCCCAGTCCAGCCGTCTGCCTGCAGAGGAAAAATCCCTGGTAATTTGCGCCAAGGTGCTGCTGATATTTCCCGCATCGCTGCCAAGACCAGATAATTGGGATGTGTTTACTTTGATATACGGCAATTTTCTCACCTCCCAGCCCGGAAAATGGGGGGCTTACCGCATCGCCCCCCACATATCCGTTATCGGCTATCAGCTCTGCTGGCCTTCTGCCGCATTCACAACTTCGCTGTGACTCTTATCATAAGAATCTGCCGCCTCATCCAAAAACGATGCATACTGGTTGATGGTCTTATACAGCTCTTCAAATTTGCCGGAAAGCTCTTTAAATTTTGTAACTGCCGTTTCGCCAGCCTCCCCTTCCCAGGTACTGCGAAGGCTTTCTACCTGCTGGGTCATCTCATCGGTGCAGGTTTTTACAGATGTAGCCACGCCCCGGAATGTATTGGCTTTTTCTCTCATGGAAGTTGAATTGACTTTAATGGATGCCATGCTTAATCCCTCCTGCTCAGTTGGCGCCGGTATTCAGTTCGCCGGCTGCATCTTTAACGGCCTCTTCGGTGTTTTCATACTTGGCCGCTGCTGTTTTCAAAAAGTCCACAAAGCTGGTCAGCACCTTGGCCATCTGCTCAAAATCGTCCCGATAGCCCTCCAGCTTGCTGTTAAAGGCCTCGCTGGCCGTGCCGGTCCACGCGCTGGTGCGCAGGTTCTGAACTTCCGTATACAGCTTCTGCCACTCCTGGTTGTATTTGGTAATCCTTGTGTTTACCTCTTCTGCCGCTGATGTTAATCTCTCGGTTTCAACCGACCATTCGCTACCCGCCATAATAATTGACTCCTTTCATCGGGGGAAATCCCCCACTTTTTATGCAAATTTGGTTTCCCAAATGGCTGCCTTATTCTTTTAGCTGTGCCGCCCGTCTTGCCAGCTCTTCGTCTTCCCGACGGATTCTGTCTGCCACCGTGCGGATATCCTCCACCACGTTTTTCATGCGCCGCTGGGTGGCACGGGTGTTGTCAATCAGCTGGTCCAGCTTCCGTCGGAACACCTCCGAAGCCGGCCCCTCCCAGCAAGCTCTGCTTTGGTTCCGAAGGGATTCCATGGAATTGATTTCTCGGGAAAGCCTTGTAATTTGATTTTCCATTTCCTGTGCACGGTTCATCACCGACTGATAATTGATACGAAGGTTCGCCATACTGCGTTACCTCCTTTCCCAAAACATCTTCTGTTATCCCAAAACCAGCTTATCGCCGTTTTGAATTCCCAGCTGTCTGGGAGTGAGTGTTTCTTTCAGCAGTTCGCCTGTATTGGCCCGGAATAGGTTGACTTCCGTACTCTCCTTACATAATCCCGGATATTCCTCATGAAGGATTCGCAGGATAAGCGGTACCATCTGCTTTACTGCCATTCCATCAGGCAAAAGAAAATCATGCTCCAAATTCAATCCGGGAATGAGAATCTTCACTGATACCTTCTGTTTCATTTTTTCACCCCGGTTCTGTCATTTTATCCAGTGCCGCTATCATTTGGCCATGAGATACTGTTTGGAAAACATAGGAGTTGTCTTGCTGTACCAGGGACCAGGCTCCTTTTTTGGAGAAAAACAGCAGCGTAATTTGTGTTTCCCGTTTCAACGAGTTGTTTTCCACAATTGTCAGCTGATTCTCCTTTTCTCCAAAGGCCGACCAAAAGTTTTCAAATGCTGCTTTGTCTGAAAGCTGTCCTCCCAAAATCTCATGTACCCGCTCTTGGTTTTTCATAGTAACCGCAGCGGTAAGCCCCAGATATTCTCGGGTTGACAATACGATTTTTAAGTCCGCCTTTTCATTTGGAATTTCTTCCACAAGCCGGTGCAGCTCTGTATGGATAACCTTCCGGCTTGTGGGGACAATTCTCAGCCTGCCGTCCTTCTGTCTGCTAATCCAGATTATTCCCTCCTCCGTTATGTACAGGTTCCTGTCCCACAAGGTTTCGCCTTTTCCTGTATATTGGACAGCCATCGCTTTTTCAGCTGCAAAACAGGAACCCAGTATATACAGAAATCCGGGATTTGCTAAAAGATTTCCCTCCTCGTCCTCCAGCAAATACTTTTTCTCTACTAACCCCTTCCGGCATTTTTCCCAAAAGGCCTCGGCCTCTTCAGCAGTTATCTCACTGTGGGTATCTTCCATATAAGAGCAGAAAAATGAGGGAAGCTGAAAAGCACCGGCCATTGCAACCAGTTCATCCGTTGTTAAAAAAATTCCAAAATCCTGAGGATGCATTGAGTACCGCCCTCCTTTTCATCATGATTCTGCTTCCACTGTTGAACAGGCTTTTCCTATATACAGCAGCGCCTGACTTTGTTTCAACGGCTTTTGCCGTACCGGAACAGGAATATCCCGGAAGTCGTTTTGTAGAATAGCCGCCATCTGGTCACTGATGTTTCCACCCATGATAAGGCCTGCATTACTTTTTACAAGCCGAATATACAGTTCTGTTCCGCAATAATCAGTAATGCGCTTCATATCATCGGTAACGATAAAATAAATGCAGGTGTTTTCGGTTTTTCGCAGCAAGCGTTCAAGTTTTTCCAAGTCTTCGTCAGAAATCGTATCATAAAAATCGCAGAACCCCTGAATCACAACAAAAACACGAGGATATTGCTGCATATTCCCATAGATTTCCTCTTTAAATAGTCCCATTTCCTTCAAGACTGCTGTTTCTTGGGAACGCTCTGCTACCGCTTTTTCTAAAAGCACTATCATGTTAGAAATATCCTCTGCATTGGCTGCCAAGATCTCTTTTTCCAATGCAGTCGAAGAGTCATATCCTGCCGAGTCAAAAACATAACAGACATGATTGGGTAAAGCATTGATACTTCTTACCATAACCGGCGGCAATCCATATCCAAAGGGATTCCCGACAAAGACATTTTGCATTGCCATCAGTTCAAACCCTTGGGGCTGGCCACTGAGCAGCGACTTTCCTACAATCAAGCTATGTTCTGGAAGCTTGGGAACCGGAAGCACTGCTTGTGGGGCGGCCTTTTGAGGAACTGCCTTTTGCACAGCATTTGATGGAACAGCAGCTGGCATCTGTTTTTCCTGAATCTCCGGTATGGACAGCGCTTTTCCACCCCATGCCTCTCTCATTTTTTTGAACTCTGCTCCCAGCCATTCCACACGGCCGTTTTCATTTTCGCAAATCACCGGCAAGGCAATCTGTACTTCCACTGCTTTTTTCTGATACACCGTCAGCGCCCGCCCCTTTATATTCTCCAGCTCTATGGGAACAGGAACGTTATTCAACACATCGCGGTAATTCAACTTATCGGTCATTCGGAATGCAACCCGATTGGTAATATGCTCTGCTACCTTATAGTAAATAGCGTTTTTGCTGTTTCCTGTTATTACCAAAAATATTCCGTAGGATTTTGCCGAGCTTGCCAATCGAAGAATTTCATCTTCCTGCTTATACATTTTTTCCCGGAATGCGGAGTAGTTATCCAGTACTACCAAGACCATAGGGAGCGTATTTCCCATTTGCAGATAGGATTCAAACGAGGAACAGCGATTTTGAGAAAACAATTCCTTACGTTCCTCCACGATTGCCTGTAGTTGTCCAAGAATATAAACAACCTTTTCTTCCTCATCTCCGCAAGCAGCATTGACACAATGCGGCATAGCAGCCATAGTGGTCTGTAAAGCCCTGCCTCCAAAATCCAGTAGGAATACTTGTAATCTTTCAGGAGAATATTTTCTTGCCATCGCATACAGAATTGTCTGCAAGAACTGGGTTTTCCCAGAGCCGCCAGTTCCATAAACCGCCAAATGGCCGTCACGGATAAAATCAATTACATAGGGGATCTGCTGCTGAGATTCGGGTAAATCCATCATGCCGCAAATGGTTTCATATCCCGGCTGCTTGTCCCACTCTGCCTTCTCAAACGGTTGAAAATTCCCATCACATTGCTCCAAAGACATGGTCTCTTTCAGCATAGGAAGCCACAGCGGAGCAGCATGAACCCCTCTGGCCTTAGCGATCCGGTTAATTTCCAACACCGTTTCTTCCAACTGTGTTCGCTCTGACTTTCCGCCGGATTTGGGAATATCCCGGGCAATTCTCAGGGCGGAAGCCGTGGAATCTACCATTTTGACTGTTACTGCCTCTTCATCCACAAAACGATCCATGGGCGTATAGGCGGCTCCGCTGTAGCCGGACTGGATTTGCTCGAACACCTCATCATATCCAACCTGTACATAAGCCCGTCCAGGCAGCTTAATCAGGGCTGCATCCTGACGGCCAATCATTTCATTGCTGTCCTCTTTTCCCAGCACTTTCAAGCATACCCGGAAACGGGAGTTGCTCCAAATTTGAGGGTCCACTACGCCGCTGGGCTTCTGGGTTGCTAATATCAAATGTATTCCGAGGCTTCGGCCTACCTGTGCAATATCAATCAATCGGGACATAAATTCCATATGCTGCTGTTTCAGCTGGGCAAATTCATCAATCACAATAATCAGATGAGGCAGCGGTTTCGTAAGCTTTTTCTCCTTAAAATACTTGTGATAGGAATTGATATCGATTTTGTCAATTCCCAGCTGCTCTGCTGCTTCGTTAAAAATCCGTTGGCGGGACTTTACCTCTGCCTGCAGCGATACATAAGCCCGATAGAGAATATTACCGGACAGATTGGAAATCGTAGCGGCCAAATGGGGCGACTTAAGGAACGGCCGGGCCATATCCCCACCCTTGAAGTCCACCAAAACAAACGCTACTTCGTTGGGGCTATAGTTAATCAGCATGGAAAGAATATATGCCTGCAAAAATTCACTCTTACCGGAACCGGTCATACCTGCAACCAATCCATGGCACCCATGATGTTTTTCATGAATATCCAGGCAGAACGCTTCGCCACCGGCACGAATTCCAATAGGCACCGCCAGCGTTTGATTCGAATTGTTGTTATCCCACCGGTCCGCAATTTTGAGTGCGTCAATATTTCCCACTCGGTACATGTTTAAGAAGGTCACCCGTTCGGGAACGCTCAGCTGTGCCCGCTCTGTCCGCACCGGAATCCGGGAAATCTGACTGGTACAAGCCTCCATTTGAGAAAGAGGAAAAGCATCGGCATGAAACTGGAGAAAACGATTGTCATTTTCATTTTTCACATAGATACCGCAAACATCCTGATCATTCTGGATAATAGCAGTACATTCTTTTGGGATAGAGGCAAACTTTTCTTCTACAAAACAGGCAGATACCCCTACCTGATTATCAGCTTGTAAAAGGATTCTCATTAGTGGCGCATCTTCTGTCAACCGTCTGTCCAAAATAAAGAAAACATAGTGAGGAATACGGGGAGCTCCTTCTTCCAAAAGGGTTTCTCTTTCCCGAAGGCTCTCATCAATGCGGCCGAACAGCTCCTGAACCTCCTCTTTTGTCTGGGCCAAATATCTCACCGTATGATCAGCGCTCCAAATATGGGGAAGCTCAAAAGCATATTCCACCTCCCGGCTCTGTTCCCGATTGCATACCAATACCATCTTCACTTCGTCATAGGCGTGCTGGACACAAATTCCCAGTATCATACACCGAAGGGTCTCCATAATTTTGTCCCGCTGGCCGACCACACCGACAACACGTTTTTCTTTCAGAGAAATCACCATCGGGATTCCCTGCATACGGCTATATTTTTCCCCCAATGCCAAAGCTTTATCTATCATCGAGTCCTCTTCCAATACAAAGCCCTTAGGAGGACATTTGATTGTGGTCTCAAAAGCATGTTCTCCCAATCCCAAACGAATAGACAAAAAATCTTTATCCTGCGGCATACGGTCCCACAAGCACCGGTTCCGCTCTTGAGCATATTGCATCAGGTGTTCGGGGCTGGGAAACAAATTCTCATTCCAAATACGGATATTCCTCCGGTATTTGGTTTCGATTTCCTTTTCCCGCTCCTGTAAGTACGCATCATACCGGGAAACTCGCCATGCCTCGTTAGCCTGCGCTTGTTTCTTTTGATATCGTCTCTGTAAACCGGGCCACATAAGAGCTCCCAACAGCATACTAAACGCCATGACAGCGCTGGTTACAATAGAAGCATAGCTCCCATTATTAAGCGAATTATATATCGTCACGCCCAGTGAGGCCAACATAGCAATTGCCATGGTTGCAGAAGGGCCTGCAGTCAACAGAAATGGCTGCTGCTTCATTTTTTGAGGGGGTGTCGGCGCATCAATCACCACTTCCCCCTTATCAAGGGATTTTAAAATCCGGGGCGTTCGCACATAGGCTTCTTCTTCCTGTATTTCCACCGGCACAGCTGCCATGGGAAGCTGCTGGCACGGAGTAAGCCCATTTACCTGCAAGACTGCGGGGACCAGTAAAAACCCGTTCATACAGACCAGTGTTTGCCCCATAATTTGTACCTGATCTCCGCAGTGAAGCTCACAGGAAACCTGCCTTCTGCCATTGACATAAACCCCTTTTTTTCGCGCCAGATCCTCCAAAAATATCCGGCCTTCCCCATCCACACGAATGGCCGCGTGCTTTGAGGAAGCATATCCGCTAATATCAACCACTATATTGGATTCTTGCGCTCTCCCAATAAAAAGATTTCTGTTTTTTTCCAGCGCGATACGCCGATTGCTCAAAGATACTCTGGAAACCGATACCAAAAGCAAATCATACGATATGTTTTCCCGATATATTTCCAGATAATCTCCATGCCGTACCTGCTGAGGCTGCGTCACTTCTTTTGCATTACACAATACTTTCCAGCCATTGCTGCCGCTGCGAATCCAATATGTTTCATTGGTACAATCTATCGGAAACAGTAGTTTTTTTGCAATCGGGATAAAGGAACTATCCACCATGCCGTCGCTGCAAGCATCCAGAACATCCTCTAACCGGTATTGATAAGAGCGGTTTGCCACATAAAAAATTGCGAAAAATCTATTCATACCCTACCTGCTCTCCTTTACAGTTTTGCACCGCAGTTCCCACAGAATTTTTGAGATGGCGGGTTATCCGTTCCGCAAGCACTGCACCGGTTATGAAGCTTTCCTCCACAATTGCCGCAAAACTTCTGCCCTGCCGGATTTTTTGCACCACATTGTGGACAGACTTCTTCTGCCACGGCCGCCGTTCCACAGCTCCCGCAAAACTTTTGCCCTGCCGGAATAAGCGTGCCGCACTTCGGGCAAGGAGTTCCGGCTTCAGCCTGTCCCGGCCCCATAGTCGTCGGCGTTTGCACGTTCATACGATCCATGATTCCTCCAAACATACCGCCGGCATTCTGTATCATTCCCATTCCCATGCCAAGACCTAATCCGGCCCCGGCAATTCCGCCTGAATTGGGATTATCCGCCATTTTTTCAAGAATATCCAAGGAGCGGCGCTGGGTATAGAACTCTCCACCCAAAGCCAATTCTTCTTTATACTGACGCAATTTCTCAAATTCCTCTTTGGGCGGAGAGATGGTTTCGATAAAGAAGTTTACCAATTCTGCACCAAAGCGCTGGAACTCTGTTTTTACTTCTTTTTCACATTCTTGGGAAAGTTCTTGCAGCCATGGTGTGACCTCTAAAAATGAGATTTTTTGTCGAATCATAAAAGATGAGATAATAGTCTTAATCCGGGATGTTAAAAGGCCGCTGAAATACTTGGCAACAAACAAGTGGTTGAGTGTGGTTCCGCCCGTTGACACTCCCACCAGCTCGGACACAAACATCCGGGAATCATCAATCCGGATTCCATAAGTACCATGACAGCGAATCGATAAAAGCAGTCCGTATTTTGGGTCCTCCAGTTGAAACGGTGTTGAGGTTCCCCAGTTCATATCCAATCGGGACGTTTTATTGATATAATAGATTTCCGCTGTAAAAGGGGTCTCTCCGCCAAGGGGCAGATTTACCAAGCGATTGAGCAGCGGCAGGTTTCCGGTATGTAGGGTGTACGTATCCGGCCCAAACAAGTCCAGTGCTTTTCCACCTTTTACAAACAGCGCTTCCTGTCCCTGCCCTACAATTAGTTGGGAGCCCAGCACAAAAGACTCTCCCGGATATTTATAAATCAACCATGGACGTCCTTGTGGATCGCCATCATACTTTATTCTGTCTATCAATGCCATAGCACAGCCTCCTCTTGCTTGTTTTTGTAACGACTCATTCGTTTAAAAAATATTGCTCCAACTTCTTAATATCAAACTTCACGACCGGCAGAAAATCGCATGTGTTTTCGTTATGCATAAAAAATAAAATTAACAAAACAAACAGGTTCCAGCTCATATTCTGTCGCCTGCTTTCCACTGCATTGATGGTCTGGCGGGAAACCCCTGCGATCGATGCCAGTTCTTCCTGAGAAAGATTCAGCCGTTTACGCAGCATAGGCATATTGGAAACCAGCTTTTGTATCATTTCTTCTTTTTCTGTATCGCTAAATACGAACAATCTTGTACCTCCCGTCAAACTCTCTATAAATTCAAAAAGTTTACCCATATTTCTGTAATGATTTGATTATACAAATTGTTGTTATATTTGTCAATATGCCTTTAAAGTTCTCTTTTAGTTGCGTTTATATAACTATTTTTCTAATATTTGTCAATATGACACAAAACAATCCTTATCATGTATATTCTTCCACGGTTTCCTCTTTTTCTGTTTGCAATTCTATGGGAACATGCTATAATAAAAAGGTATATCCGGGTTTCGGCCTGTGGGAAGTGCCGACCCTGTAAATCAACTTGGAGGGAACATCCATGGACAAAAAGACATTTTATATCACAACACCCATTTATTATCCGTCCGGCAACCCCCACATCGGGCACAGCTACACCACCGTTGCCAGCGACGCTATTGCCCGCTATAAGCGAATGCAGGGGTATGATGTCATGTTCCTTACCGGCACTGATGAGCACGGCCTGAAAATTGAACAGAAGGCCGAAGCCCAGGGAATCTCCCCCAAAGAGTATGTGGACCATGTGGTTTCCATCTTCCAGAACCTGTGGAAGCTTTTGAATATCAGCAATGACCGCTTTATCCGCACCACTGACGATTATCACATCAAAGGCGTACAGAAAATCTTTCGGGAACTGTATGACCGGGGGGAAATTTATAAAGGTAAGTACGAAGGCTGGTACTGCACAGACTGTGAAGCTTTCTGGACTGAGACCCAACTGAAAGACGGAAAATGCCCCGACTGCGGCCGCGATGTAAAGTGGGCTGAAGAAGAAGCCTATTTCTTCCGGCTTTCCAAATACGGCGACCGTATTTTAAAGCTCTATGAGGAACATCCCGAGTTTATTCAGCCCGAAACCCGTAAAAACGAGATGATTAACTTCATTAAACAGGGACTGGGCGATTTGTGCGTATCCCGTACCAGCTTCACTTGGGGTGTACCGGTAGACTTTGACCCTAAGCACGTGGTATATGTTTGGGTGGACGCTCTGCCCAACTACATCACCGCTCTGGGCTATGGCAGCGATGACCTTTCCGATTACAACAAATACTGGCCTGCTGACGTCCACTTTGTGGGCAAAGAAATTGTCCGGTTCCACACCATTATCTGGCCTGCCATCCTTATGGCGCTGGATTTGCCCCTGCCCAAGCAAGTGTACGGCCACGGCTGGCTGCTGTTTGGCGACGGCACCAAGATGAGCAAGTCCAAGGGCAACGTGGTGGACCCCTATATCCTGTGCGAGCGTTACGGCGTGGATGCTATCCGGTATTTCCTGCTTCGGGAAATCCCCTTTGGCAGCGACGGTCTGTTTACCAATGAAGCTTTGATTGCCCGTATTAACTCCGATTTGGCCAACGACCTGGGCAACCTTTTGTCCCGTACCACCGCCATGGTGCAAAAGTACTTCGGCGGCGTGATTCCTGCCGAACGGGAAGCCGAACCTCTAGACAACGAGCTGATTGAAATGGCTTCTACACTGCGGGATCGCTGTGATGCTGCCATCGATAAGTTCCAGTTCTCCAACACTCTGGCGGAAATTTGGAAACTGATTGCTCGCAGTAACAAATATATCGACGAAACTATGCCTTGGGCACTGGGCAAAGACGAAACCAAGAAAGCCCGACTGGCTGCTGTTATGTACAATCTGTGCGAGAGCCTGCGTATTGTCTCTATCCTGCTGGCTCCCTTTATGCCTCAGACTGCCCCTCGTATTCAGGAGCAGTTGGGCGTATCCGGTGACGCTGTTTCCTATGAAAGCGCTGGTAAGTGGGGCGTATTGCCTGAGAATGCTGAAATTCGCAAGGGCGAAACCCTGTTCCCCCGTATTGACGTAAACAAGGAAATCGAGGAGCTGAACAAGCTGATTCCCAATCCCATGGATAAGAAAAAGGAAGAGTCGAAAGCGGAAGCCCCCAAGGAAGAAAAAAAGGAAGCTCCTGAAGGAGTTGCCATGATTGGGATTGAGGACTTCTCCAAAGTGGAATTGAGAGTGGCAGAAATTAAGGCTTGTGAACCGGTAAAGCGTGCTAAGAAACTGCTGAAGTTAACACTGAATGACGGTGTAGGCGAGCGCACAGTAGCAAGCGGTATTGCCCAGTGGTACAAGCCGGAAGATCTGACCGGACACCACATTGTACTGGTAGCCAACCTGAAACCCGCCAAACTGTGCGGAGTGGAAAGCCAAGGAATGCTTCTGGCAGCGGATACCCCAGACGGCGTCAAGGTGCTGTTTGTGGATGAGATCCCTGCTGGTTCTCCCATTCATTAAAAAACGGGCCGCCCAGGGAAACCTGCGGCGGCTTTTGTTATAAAAAGGAGTTGTAGAGGTATGTATCCCCATCACGAGCGAGCTTTGGAAAGCCTGAAAGGGTATTTTTCCAAGGAGCCTGGCGTAATCGCCGTTATATTCGGCGGCTCGGTGGCAAAGGGGCTGGAACGTCCCGATTCTGATATAGATGCCATGATTATTGTCACCGATGAGCGCTACGAGGAGCTAAAGGCCCAAAACCAGCTGGCCCAAGTGATTTTTGGCTACTGCGATTATGAACACGGATACTTTGATGTCAAATATATGACCAAAGGCTATCTGGCCGCTGCGGCCGACCACGGCAGCGAGCCCACTCGGAATTCCTTCTTGAAAAGCCGTTGTCTGATGACCAGTGACCCGGAAATTCCGGTGCTGGTGGAAAAGGTGCAGACTTTTCAAAAACAGGAGAAGGAGAAAAAACAGCTTTCCTTTTATGCGGCACTAAGTATGAATGCCGGGTATTTTTGGCATTTCATCGAGAATGACCCTCTGCTGAAAGCCCGTACTGTTAGCGATATTGCCTTTTTTACCCTGCGTCTTTTGTTGGAGGATCAGGAAGTGCTGTTCCCCTGTGCCAAAAGCTTGATGCAAACCGTGGAGCGGTTGGAACACAAACCCGAAGGCATTCTGGACCGTTGCCGGGAATTTTTAGAAAACCCTTGTGAACAGACACGGGAAGCTTTTACCCGGCCAGTGCTGGAGTTTATCTCCTTCCAACCGCCGGAGGACAGCAACAAGGTGCTCACCCGGTTTGTAGAGGATAACGAGCAGTGGTGGTATAAGACCCGCCCGTTGATTGCTGAATGGTAAGGGTACGGCCTGATTTTTTATATAAGGAGGACTTCTTTTGGACGCCCTGATTTTTGACACCCACGCACATTATAATAGCCGGGCTTTTGAAAAAGACCGGGAAGAATTGATGGCACAGCTGCCCCAAAAAGGTGTCTGCGCAGTGATTAACGCTGGAACTACATTGGAAGACAGTGTGGAGTGCATCCAATTGGCAGAACAGTATGAGTATTGTTATGCCGCCGCCGGAATTCATCCGGAAGACGCTCTGGTCCGGCCGGAAAACTGGGTGGAACAGCTGGAAGCCATGTTGAAACATCCGAAAATAGTTGCCATAGGAGAAATTGGACTCGACTATCATTATGAGGATGAATGTCCCCGGGATATTCAGAAACAGGTATTCGAAGAGCAGCTGAAACTGGCCAAAAAACTCGATCTTCCGGTGATTGTCCATGACCGGGAAGCTCATGGGGATGTGATGGAACTTCTTCGGAAATACCGGCCCAAGGGTGTGATGCACTGTTTTTCCGGCAGCGTGGAAATGGCAAAAGAAGTGGTATCACTGGGAATGTATATCGGCCTTGGTGGTGTGGTTACTTTTAAAAACGCCCGTCATCCGTTGGAAGTGGCTGCCATGGTTCCATCTGACCGCCTTTTGAATGAAACCGATGCTCCCTATATGTCTCCGGTTCCTTATCGGGGAAAGCGGTGTGACTCCACCATGATTCCCTATTCTGCGGCAAAGATTGGGGAAATCCGGGGAGTTTCTGCCGCTGATGTACTGGCTTGGGGAAAAGAAAATGCCTGTACACTTTTTGGAATTTCACTTTGATATGTGGAGGGAAGAATATGACCATTACTTATGAATATCATTCCAATTTGTATGTAAACCTGACAAATCGCTGCCCCAATCGGTGCGAATTCTGCTTGCGTACTCACAGTGCCGGAAGCATCTATGCCGATGATTTATGGCTGGAAAGAGAACCTTCCAAAGAAGAAATTCTGGAGGACATTAAAAAGCGTGATTTGAGTCAATACCGGCAGCTGGTTTTCTGTGGATACGGCGAGCCTACATGCCGGCTGGATGATATTCTCTGGCTGTGTGACGAAGTGAAAAAATTCAGTCCCATTGATATCCGTTTGAATACCAATGGTTTATCTGATCTGATTAACGGCCGTCATACTGCTCCAGATTTGGACGGACGGCTGGATGTGGTTTCCATCAGTCTGAACGCCTGCAATGCTGAAAAGTACGATGCACTTTGCCATTCTGACTTTGGTCTGGAAGCATTTCCTGCTATTTTGCGTTTTACCGGAGAAGCCGGACTGTATGTGCCAAAAGTTTACATGACCGTTGTAGACACTATGCCTCAGGCAGACATTGATGAGTGCCGCCGCATTTGTGAAGGATTGGGCGCTATTTTCCGTGTCCGCCAGTACATTCCCAATTGATACTGATAAAATACAAAGAGGATGCAGAAAAACTGCATCCTCTTTATTTTTTACATTTTACTGGTTACTCTCCATATATCGGCAAACCAAATGTATTTTTAAGTTTTTCCAGTGGAACCTTTGGTTTACGGTCTGGTGTTAAAAGACCGTTGGTTTCCTGCATCACGTCTGTGATCTGTGTATAGCAGAACCCGGCAAACTTCCCACTGCGGATTAAAAAACGGTTAATCGGTTCCAGACGATTCAAAAATTCTTTCTGCCCTTTCACCTTGTCAAAGTATCCCCAGTTGTCCTCACTGTCATCGGCAAAAGCAATTCCACCATACTCTGTCATCACTACTGGCTGTCCCTGCCAACGGTTTCCTTTTGCAAACAGCATACGGCCCTGTACTGCCCCTGCCATTGCTCTCTCCATATCGTCATATTTATCCTGTGTGCTTCCAAACAAAGCGTAATCATGTACTGCACAAATATCCGTTTCGGAAATTTGCTCCCAGCCGTCGTTGGCGCTGACCAGACGGGTTCCATCTAATGCTTTCAGCATCCACAGCAAAGCGCGGCAATAAGCCTGTTCCTGTTCTCCCACAACGATATTTTCTACACCCCAGCTTTCGTTTATCGGAACCCAGGTAATAATACAAGGATGGTTATAATCCCGTTCTACAAACCCTGCCAATTCGCAAGCAGAATTCTTCATCGCGGTGTCTCTAAATTCATAAGCGCTGGGAAGCTCTCCCCACACCAGCAATCCCAATTTGTCAGCCCAATAATAATACCGGGGATCTTCTATTTTCTGATGCTTTCTCACTCCATTAAATCCCATGGCTTTTGTGAGCTCAATATCCCGCTTTAATGCTTCTCCATCAGGTGGTGTCAGCAGCGTATCCGGCCAATATCCCTGGTCAAGTACCAAACGCTGAAACAAGTCTGCGCCATTTAACAGGAATCTTCCTCTCTCTGCTCGGATTTCCCGCATACCAAAATAGCAAAACACTCTGTCTCCGCCCTCAGCTTCCACTGTCACATCAATCAGATTTGGAAACTCAGGCGACCACAGCAGCTTCTGCCCCATGGTTCCCAGGCACGGAAAAGAAAAGTCGGCTCTTCCATACCCATCCCGGCACAGGATTTCCTGCTGGCCCAGAAAAATTTCGTCTTCCTTTTGTTCCATCCGCACCGTTACCCGAGTTTCTTTGGGAAAATCAAGAAAACATTCACACCGAGCAGTACGACCCGGAACATTGGGGGTAATTTTTACCCGGCACACGGGATTGGTTCCGGCATATTCTGTCCATACACTTTGCCAAATACCAGTTACAGGCGTATACCAGCAGGCAAATGGACTTCCTGTCCAGGTTTGTTTTCCTCTCGGCTTATCTGCATTTTTCCGGTCTGTTGCTTGTACTATTAGGGTATTTTCCCCATCATGAACCAAATCTGTAACATCAAGGGTAAATGGAATATATCCTCCCTGATGGGTTCCTGCCTTTTGCCCGTTGACCCACACCTGTGCTTCATCGTCTACAGCACCAAAATGCAACAGCAATTTCCGTGATTTTAATTTTTCCCCGTCCGCTGTAAAGCTTCTGCGATACCACACTGTATCATAATCGGTTGTGTCATAAATCCCGCTCCTTTGGGACTGATAACAAAATGGGACTACAATCTTTCTATCAAACACCGGCTTTTCAAAGGAAAACTCCCATATTCCATCGAGAGACTGCCAATCTTCCCGAATAAAATCCGGCCGGGGATATTTTTCTCGATTCAACACTGATACACTTTTTTCCATATAGATTTCCTCCTATCCATGAGGGATGATAACGCTGCTGTTAAATAATTAGTGAAAGGTATCCACAGAATAGTCGTGATAGTGGAAACCAAACCAGTGATTCTTAATTGACTGGAAATTTTCTGGCGCCGGTGTGGTCACGAATTCCCCATTCTTTAAGACCTCAGGCGTATATTGAGCCGTATGTTTTAGCAGCAGATTCCACAGCCGCTCTTTCTTCTCCACACACTCCGGGTCATGATAGCGGTTATGCTGCTCCATGGGGTCGGTATTCAAATCAAACAACAGCCGATGGTCACCGGCTGTACAATAGACCAACTTCCATTTGTCCTCCATCACACAGAAATTCCGATTCAGACTGTTTCCGAAAAATACCCGTTCGCCGGTCTCCTCCAACAGATTTCTTCCCTGCGCAAAGTCCGGTGCCTGGATACCTGCCATCGCCAAAATGGTAGGATAAATGTCCGCGATTTCCGCCGTTACCTCTACTCGGCGATTGGTATTTTGAAAGCGGCCCTGCGGCGGCATGATAATCAGCGGCACATGAGTGGACCCTTCAAAAAACAGGTTCTTCTGACTCATAAAGTGGTCTCCCAACATTTCACCGTGGTCAGCAGTAAAAATAATCCAAGTGTTCTTAAACAGGTCGTTTTCACGCAGACAGCCAAACAGCCGTCCCAAAGAATAGTCCACTTGAGAAATCATGGCATAATAGGCCCGGCGGGTTGCCGCAATCTGTTCCAGCCCAAAGAAATGCATATTGGTATTGACATAAGCCCCCTCCAAAAAACCTTGTGGTGTGGTTTCCAGCGTCCGGCTCCAATCACCGTGTACTGCTTCCGGCATCGTAATTTTGTCGTATAATTGCCAAAAATCCCGGCAAGGGTCAAACGGTGGATGAGGCTTGGTATAGCTGGTCCACATAAAGAAAGGCCGCTGAGGGTCCCGGGTTTCGATAAAATCAATTGCGCCATCGGTAATCCACTGGGTAATGCTGTCTTTCACATCCACCGTGGAAATTGCCGGCTCAATCTCACATTCCCCGGCTCCGTGTACCTTTGGCCGCGCACCATAGGGCTGTCTGTCATACTGGCGCATATAATCCAGCGGCAGCGTCATTTCTTCAAATCCATAATGAGCCCGTGCCGGCTCAAAATGCATTTTTCCCATGGCCTTGGTCTGATAGCCTGCATCGGTCAGCATCGCTGGAAGGGTTGTCCTGGCCTTTGTGTCAGCAGTCATAACTGCTTCGTGGGTGACGTTAGACACCACGCCGCTTTCAAATCCCCGACGGCCAGTCATGATGGTAGTACGGCTGGGGACACAAATAGGACAGTCCGCATAGCATCGGGTAAAGGAAATACCAGATGACACCAAATAGTTCAGATGCGGAGTAAAAATACTTTGATTTCCCAGTGCGTTAATAGTATCAAAACGCTGCTGGTCGGTTGTAATCAGCAGAATATTATCCTGCGGCATAAAAAAACTCCTCCTTATAAAAAGGCACAGCTTCTCTTTTATAAAGCCTTATTGTGCCAAAAGTTCTTCTACCCAATAGGCATTTGTGTTAGCATACAACCCCTGGCCATCCCGAATTTGAATTCGGATGTAACCCTCGTTTCCCGTCAGCTCAAAGGAAGCACCCGTCAAAATTTCTCCCGAATGCACTGCCTTCCACTGGCCATCTCTACCCTGCGTAATCAAATAAATCTTTTCCACAGGACTGCACTCAATAATGATATGATTTTCTTCCAAATACAAAGCATAAATTTTGGGGCCCATGGAAGCATAGGTATTTCCTTTTTTGAGAGCGTCTATGATAGCCGGATAGGTGAAACTTTCTGCCTGAATCATGGTAAAGCCGCCGAAAGAGTCGTTTCGGGGACTGTCCAGGGGAAATCGGTCATGGTTGTCATCCGTAGCCAGGCAGTGAACCCGATGGCCGGTGCGCAGCAACTCGTCATAAGATTGGGGGGCATAACCATAAAGGCCGTCCAGTTCACATCCGTGATTATAGATTTCAAAAAAGTCCAGGTTTTTCAGAGGGATATAATCCTCATAGGTCTGCACACTCCACCATGGATGATTATAGCAGCATAGGAATCCTTCCTGCTTTCGGTCTTTAATATATTGATTTACGTTTTCAATGGTATAAACCTGTTCGGGCATGGGAACTGCCTTGCAGTCTCTTCCTTCGGGACAGGTATCATAAAAATTCAAATGATAAACCGGACGGGTATTCCAGTCGGGAAACCGGTCTGCCGGTGCGTCGATATTGGCCTCAAAAGCACCGATTGTGAGGAAGGTTTCATCATCCAGTTCTGTATGCCGCTGATAGTCCATGTGGTCAGTAAAGGCAATCACAGAATATCCCTGTTTTTGATACTCCTCCTTGTTTTTTTCCGCTGTCCACGCACCATCGGAAACAGTACAATGGCAGTGTAAGTTGGCCTTATACCAATTGCCTTCTGGATTCAACAGAATTTTGCGTTTCATAGAAAGTCGTCTCCTTCAATTTGCTGTTTCGTTGTTTTCCATAAGGGGAGTGAGAATCTTCACCCCTCCCGCTTGATACTCAGGCAGTCAAATCCAGCGCAATAATCCCATTTTTTTCCGCACCGTTCTTCTGGCTGTATATTATTTCTACTCCTCTGATTTGGCTTTATTATACCTATGCTATCAGAGAAAATCAATACAAAATCACAAAACACACAAACTACTTAGCTAAACATTCAGTATTTTCTCACAATCTCACACAAGAGCATGGAATTCTGCTTGGTTTCGCAATTCCATTTATCGAAAATAAACGCCTGTTTGCAAAAAATCCCTGTCTCCAACATATAAAATGAGACAGGGATTTCCTAATTTTTTATTTTATTCTTGCCCCATACGGCTGGGAGTTACCAGATGCGACCACAGATTACGGCACACATAGTCGCCGTTTGCATCGGTATGGAACAGAAGCTTTTCTTCCCGCAGTTCGGGAATGTCTTCCAGTTCTCCCTTTCCGAACGCTTCCATCCGGTCACGGGCAGTCTCAAACCGGGCGATGGTTCCACCCAGACGAATATCCAGCACTTCATAGCCAAAGGGCTTGTTGACAGCCATCCATTGATTATACCAAGCGTGACGCAGGTCTTTCAGCGCCTGGATATTTTCCTCTGCCAGCGGCAGCAGGGTCAAAGCAGCAGCACGGTCATTAGTTCGTACCACCTGAGCAGCCTTCATGCGCCAACGGCACTTGGCAGCAAGAGCTTTTGCCATCAAAGAATATGCCGTCAGCTGCAAACGAATTTCTTCATTGTTTTCGGCAAACTTCGCAAACCGGGCAGCCAGTTCCTCATAATAGGGAATATATTCCTCATTCCGGGGCAGGTCAGCGGCAAACAGTGGCAGCAGCGGGTCCTCATACAGCAGCACACGGCAAGGATTGGCGGTGCTGGCAGGCTGCAGCGTCAAGCCGGGCAATTCGTTGAGGGCGGACATAGACAAGAACGCCTGTGCATCCAGCCCGGTTGCCGCCTGGAATCGACGTTCGGTTTCCGCCGCATCCCAGTGTCCGGTATAGTTAAACTCACCGAAAATAGAAAGCCCATAAAGAATCGTCATCAAGTTACATTCTGCACCGTCATCCAGCCAAGCTGTGGCAAACACTTCGGAAACACCAGCCTTGATGCATTCTTCCAGCGCAGGAATGGTTGCGGCCAAAGTCTTGCGGTAATCAGCAGCCGGTCCGCACCAAGTCCAGATTCCGCCAGCGAAAATGGTCTTTGCTTTAAATTGAGCATGCTTTTTCAATATATTGGCATAGGAAGCGTTGTCCTCATGGTAATAATCCCAGTAGACCAGCCCAATATCTTCCGGTGCGGCAGACAGGATTTCCGGCGTGAGAATGGCTTCGGGGTGATATACACCTTCGTCCCGGGCTGCGGTAAAGTGCATATCGCTCCACATCATGGCTTCCAAGCCTTCCTCGTCCAGAATCTTCTTCACCAGCTTCAGATGGGTACGCATAAGCTCAACCTTCGGTACATAGCCATATTTATTCAGATACACGCCACGGCCCATCCAATAAGCTTCGTCCATACCAATGTGGACGCGGCGGGAGCGGAAGGGAGCACAAGCTGCCCGAATACATTCCCGAATAAATTCATAAGTCTTTGGCTCGTGTTCTCCGGTAAGCAACACATCGTTAGTATCCCGATAGCCATCCATGGCAGGCCACTGCAGCGCCCGCTCCAAGTGAGCCAGCGTCTGGATACAGGGAATCATCTCAATTCCCAGCATATCTGCGTAGTCATCCATTTCCTTCATTTCTTCAAAGGTATACCGGCCCCGAAGATAGCCAAAATAGGGCCGCTCCGGTACAGTATAGGTATCTTCGGTATAGAGCATCATCAGGTTCAAACCGCAAAGTGCCATATGCCGCAGCATACATTTCACCGAATCTACCGTAAGTACGGCATTGCGGGAACAGTCAGGCATCAAACCGCATTTTTCAAACCGAGCCGTTTCACTGACGGACACCTTTTCTTCTTCGGCATAGCGGCACAAAAGAGCCAACCCCCGGAAAAAGTCTGTTTTACTTCCGCAGGTCAGTACAAATTTCTCCCCATCTCGTACAAGAGAAATTCCCTTTCCCTCTTGTACCTGTACCAAAACACCATCTTCCGACAAAGCAATCTGCAGCTCCGGAATTACAGCTTCCAGACCAGGCCGGTACGCGTCTGGAACTCCCTGAAAATGAAAATTCAACATAACAAAATCCTCCTTGCTATCAGGATATGGTATCTACCATTATAGAGACGGATTTCAAAAAGCACAAGAGGAAATCTTTTAAATTTGCTGCTAAAAAAATGAGTTTTCCCTTCCAAATTTGCAGCAGACTTCCATTTGAAAAATTAAAATATAATGCTCATAAAAAATATCGGTATTCCATTGGGAGAATCCAAAGTCATTCTCTTCTGATGGAATACCGATTTATGATCCTTCTATTCAGGACTCCTCGGTTTCTGAAGCAGCGTCCCCATCTTCCAGTGCAAACATCTGCTCACTTTCCGAAGCATCTATGCGCGCCACATTACGCAGCTTCCGCTGAATCTGGCGGGTACGCACGCCCACCAGTTTATCCAGTTCGCTGTTGGCCTGCTCCAACCGCTTTTGCGTCATTTCCAATACATTTCCAAACTTATCAAATTCGGTCTTAACCGCACCCAGTGTTTTCCAGACTTCCCCAGTGCGTTTTTGAATGGCAAAGGTCCGGAAGCCCATTTGTAAGCTGTTAAGCAGTGCCGCCATGGTGCTGGGGCCGGCCAGATTGATTTTATATTTATTCTGCAGCTCCTCCACCATTCCACGGTTTACCGCTTCTGCATACAGCCCTTCAAAAGGCAGGAACATAACGGCAAAATCAGTCGTATGGGGCGGATCAATATATTTGTCGCTGATATCCTTGGCAAAACTCAAAATCCGGCTGTGCAAAGTACGGGCTGCCGCATCCACTTTTGCCTTATCACCGGAATCATAGGCATCCAGCAAATCTTGATAGGCATCTCCCGGAAATTTGGAGTCAATAGGCAAATAAACGCCGGTTCCATCTTCTGTAGGCAGCTTAACTGCATATTCTACCGGATTCTGACTGCCTTTTTTCGTGACATAATTGGTGACATATTGCTCCGGGGCCAGAATCTCTTCCAGAATAGCCCCTAACTGGATTTCTCCCAAAATGCCCCTTGTTTTCACATTAGACAACACTTTTTTCAAATCACCGACACCAGAAGCCAAGGTCTGCATTTCGCCAAGGCCCTTATACACAGCTTCCAGCCGCTCGCTTACCAGCTTGAAGGATTGGGTCATGCGCTCTTCCAGCGTCTTTTGCAGTTTTTCATCCACTACCTGCCGCATTTCGTCCAGCTTTTTGCTGTTTTCCGTTTGTAGAGATGTGAGTTTCTGCTCCACAGTTTGCCGAATAGCTTCCAGCTTTTTTCCGCTCTCATCAGAAAACCGCTGCATCCGAGCTTCGTTTTCTGTATTCATCCGGGTGAGCTGAGCAGAAATTTCCTCCCGCATACTGGAAAGCTGGGTGACTGTGTGACGGCCGGATTCTTCCATTTTCCGGCTTTGCTGTTCCCCAATGGCTCTCTGTCCATCGTTCAGCACAGCTCCCATACTTTGCAAAGAGCTCTGTACCGTTCCGGTAAGTTCCGAACGAAGACGGCTTTGACTGTCATCCATCGCCTGACGAAGCTTTCCGGCAGAGTCTCTTGTCCCAGCGGAAAGCTGCTCCTGCATCCGCAAAAGTTCCTGCCGCAAAGCATCCTGATTTCCCGCGCTACCGGTGGATTTCCGTGTCATGGCTATCCACAGCAGAATGACCTGGACTGCCAGTACCGCAATCAGCAAAACCAAAAGTACTACATCCATAAAAACGCCTTCCCATCTATCATTGACTAACCACCATCAGAACAGTAAAGGTTTTTCCATTCTTAGTACGGTGTTTTCCCTGTCTCTTCTATATAATACCAGAAAAGACAGGTAAACACAGTATAACAGATTTTTCCGCCAATTGCACCCGTGATTTTTCTTGACGTGGAAAATGGGATCAGTTTATGCTTCTCTAACAGCTTTTTTCATCTGCTGTACATATTCGCCCACATAAGGCGGTGCATCTTTTCCATACTTTTGCAGAATTTTGATAATTGCAGAACCCACAATAGCGCCGTCGGAGAGGCCCGCCATTTTTTTCGCCTGCTCCGGGGTGGAAATGCCAAACCCAATGGCACAGGGAATCTTTGTATTCTGCCGCACCACCGAAACGATAGAAGCCAAATCGGTTTTGATCTCACTTCGGGTGCCGGTAACGCCCAGGCTGGAAACAATATACAAAAACCCTTCTGCTTCTTTTGCAATCATGGCAATGCGGTTTTCAGAAGTCGGCGCAATCAGAGAAATCAAATCCACCCCATACTGGTGGCACAGGGGCAAAAATTCGTCCTTTTCCTCATAGGGCAGGTCGGGCAAAATCAGGCCGTCGATGTGGATGTCCCGGCAGGTGGAAATGAACCGCTCCGCGCCATAGGAGAACACCACATTGGCGTAGGTCATAAACACCATAGGAATTTTGACATCTTGCCGCAGCTGCCGGACAAATGCAAAAATTTTATCCGTCGTGACGCCTCCCTGTAATGCTCGCAAATTGGCTCCCTGGATGACCGGCCCTTCAGCAGTGGGGTCGGAAAAGGGGATGCCCAGCTCGATAAGGTCCGCGCCGTTTTGAGCGGCAGCGCGGACAGCGGCGGCGGTAGTGTCTAGGTCTGGGTCGCCGCAGGTGATAAAGGGAATAAACGCCTTGCCGTTGGCAAATGCTTTTTGAATATTACTCATGGAGATCCTCCCCTCTGTAGCGCGCAATGGCGGCGCAGTCCTTGTCTCCCCGGCCGGAAAGGGTGATGACGATACAGCTTTCCTTGTCCATGGTGGGGGCCAGCTTTTTGGCATAGGCCACGGCATGGGCGGATTCAATGGCGGGGATGATCCCCGCGGTTTTGGCCAGATACTCAAAGGCGTCCACTGCTTCCTCGTCGGTGACCGGCACATACTCTGCCCGGCCGATGTCGTGAAGATGGGCGTGTTCAGGGCCGATGCCGGGATAATCCAGCCCGGCGGAAATGGAGTACACCGGCGCGATCTGGCCGTATTGGTCCTGGCAGAAATAGGACTTCATGCCGTGGAAGATGCCCAATCTGCCGGTGTTGATGGTGGCGGCTGTCTCAAAGGTATCGATGCCCCGGCCTGCCGCCTCACAGCCGATGAGCCGCACCCCTTTTTCGGGGATGAAGTGGTAAAAGCTGCCGATGGCGTTGGAGCCGCCGCCTACACAGGCGATGACGGCGTCCGGAAGCTTGCCCTCCTTTTCCAGCATTTGCTCCCTAATTTCCTTGGAGATCACCGCCTGGAAGTCCCGCACAATGGTGGGGAACGGATGGGGACCCATGACGGAGCCCAAACAATAGTGGGTGGCGGCCAAGCGGCTGGGCGCAGCCCTGCTGGCTAATAGTGGGTGTCTTCAGTGCGGCTGGTCCACTCCCGCATGGCTTCGGAAACCGCGTCCTTAAGGGTGGCGGTGCCGGTGGTGACGGGCACCACCTCTGCCCCCAGCAGCCGCATCCGGTACACATTGAGGGCTTGGCGGCGGGTGTCCTCCTCCCCCATGAACACCACGCACTCCATGCCCATAAGGGCGGCGGCGGTGGCGGTGGCCACGCCGTGCTGCCCCGCGCCGGTCTCGGCAATGAGGCGGGTCTTGCCCATTTTTTTAGCCAGCAGCGCCTGACCCAGCACGTTGTTGATCTTGTGAGCGCCGGTATGGTTCAGGTCCTCCCGCTTTAAATAGATCTTGGCCCCGCCCAAGTCTCGGGTCATTTTTTCGGCGTAATAGAGCCGGGAGGGGCGGCCTGCGTATTCGTTGAGCAGGTAGGTGAGTTCCCGGTTGAACTCCGGGTCGTCTTTATAATGAAGATAGGCTTCTTCCAGCTCGATGACGGCGTTCATCAACGTCTCGGGGATGTACTGCCCGCCATGGACGCCAAAACGCCCTTTTGGATTGGTCATAGGATTTCTTCCTTTCTATCTATCTTTCTATGCTTCGCACAACGTGCACAAAGGCTGTCATTTTATCCGGGTCTTTCTTTCCCAAAGTCTCGATGCCGGAGCTCACGTCCACCCCATAGGGATGCAGGGAAGCAACGGCCTGCGCCACATTTTGAGGCGTTAATCCCCCGGCCAGAAAATACGGGCGGCGAATCTTTTCCAGCAGCGCCCAGTCAAAGGCAGAGCCGGTGCCCCCCGGGCCGGAATCCAGCAGCACCCAGTCGGCTTTGCTCTCTTGGGCCGCTTGGATATCCTGGGAGCCGGCAATGGAAAACGCCTGGAACAAGGGGGCCTGAGTGAGCTGCCGCAGGGAAGCCACATACTCGGGGCTTTCTCCCCCGTGGAGCTGGGCCACATCGATGATTCCCTCTGCCAGCAGCTGGGCGATGTGCTCCGGGGCTTCGTTCACAAACACCCCCACGGCCTGGATACCGGGGGCCAGGAGCCCTTTGAGCTCTTTTGCCCTTTGGGGCGATACATAGCGCTTGCTTTTGGGCGCAAACACAAAGCCGATATACTGGGGGCAAAGGCGGTTGGCGGTTTCCACGTCCTGGGGGCGGGAAAGGCCGCAAAGCTTGATCTTGGTCATACCCCACCCCGCAGCTCTGCCAGCTTTTGTGTTTTATCCGGGGCCCGCATGAGGCTCTCTCCCACCAGCACCGCGTCGGCCCCCAGGGCTTCCAATCGCTGTACGTCCTCCCGGCAGCCTACGCCGCTTTCGGAAACAAACTGCACCGTTTTGGGCACCATCTGCCGCAGCTTCCGGCTGTTTTCGGCATCCACGGTAAAATCCTTTAGGTTCCGGTTGTTCACTCCAATGACCCGGGCTCCAGCGGCCAGGGCCGTTTCCACTTCGTTTTCGTCGTGGGCTTCCACCAGCGCCGACAGCCCCAAAGCATCGCACACCGCCAGATATTCCGCCAGCTCCTCCCGGCTCAGGAGCGCGCAGATGAGCAGCGCCGCCGAAGCCCCCAGCACCTTGGCCTCATAGAGCATGTATTCGTCCACAGTAAAGTCTTTGCGCAGGCAGGGGATGGACACCGCCCCGGCGATTTCCTGCAAATACCGGTTGTCCCCCAAAAACCATTTGGGCTCGGTCAACACGGAGATGGCGTCTGCCCCCGCTGCTTCATATTCCTTTGCAATTTGCAGGTAGGGAAACTGGGGGGCGATGAGCCCTTTGGAGGGGGACGCCTTTTTGCACTCGCAGATAAAGGAAAGCCCCGGCTTTTTCAATGCGGCTTCAAAGGGGAACGCGCCCTTTTCCATAGAGAGAGCCTGCTGCCGCAAAACCGGCAGCGGCACCTGCTGTTTGGCAGCTTCCACCCGCTGGCGGGCATAGTCTGCCAGCTGTTCCAAAATATTCATCCCGCTACCTCCGGCTGGTTGCTCACAGTGCGCAGCGTTTCCAGCACTTGCAGGGCTTTACCGGAATCCAGCAGCTCTCCTGCCAGCTGGACGCCTTCGCCCATGGTTTCCGCCTTGCCGCCGATATACAGGGACGCACCGGCGTTCAGCAGCACGGCGTCCCGCTTGGGACCATTTTCCCCATGAAGGATAGCCAAAGTCATGGCGGCGTTTTCTTGGGGCGAGCCGCCTCGCAGGTCGGATTTTTGGCAGCGAGTAAGGCCGAAGTCCTCGGGCTTAATGGTGTAGGATTTGAACCAGCCGTCCTTAAACTCGCAGACGGTGGTGGGGGCGCTCAGGGAGATTTCGTCCAGTTTATCCTGGCCGTAGACCACCATGCCCCGCCGTACCCCCAGGTTGATGAGCACCTGGGCCAAGGGCTCCACCAAGTATTCGTCGTAGACTCCCAACAGCTGCATTTTAGGGCTGCTGGGGTTGGTGAGGGGACCCAGGATGTTAAACACGGTGCGGAAGCCCAATTCCTTGCGGATGGCCCCCACATACTTCATGGAGGTGTGGTATTTTTGGGCGAAGAAGAAGCACATTCCCGCCTTTTCCAGCAGCTCCCGGCACTTTTCCGGCCCCTGCTGGATATTCACGCCCAGGGCCTCCAGGCAGTCGGCGGTGCCGCACTGGGAGGACGCGGCCCGGTTGCCGTGCTTTGCCACCTTCATGCCTCCGGCTGCCGCCACCAAAGCGGAGGTGGTGGAAATATTAAAGCTGTGG
>OBYM01000077.1_pt1 | contig 64962 bp, 77 predicted proteins | sample 1538191 | NCBI WGS metagenome assembly OBYM01 (sample SAMEA2580165, study PRJEB22360) | human gut metagenome | biome: human gut; feature: human-associated habitat; material: faeces | place: Denmark | collected 2008/2010 | reverse complement strand
CGGCCCAATCCCTTGCCACCTTTTATGTGCTGCCTGCGGTCATTGCCCTGCTGGGCAGCTATATGATCTGCCGGGAGGAACAGGAGGACACACTAAAATCCCTGCGGCTCATTCCCGTGGATGAAGTGAAGCTGACGCTTACCAAAATGGTGCTGGCCCTTGTATTCAGCGTCCTGATCTATCTTCTGCTTTTTGCTATTACCTTTCTCATTGAGGCTGTTTTACACTTTGAAGCTCTATCCATTGGCCTTGTTTTGGGAAACCTGAAAACATATCTTCTGGATGGGATCGGCGTGTTCTTTGCCATTTCTCCGATCATCGCTTTGGTGGCCCGGATGAAAAAGGGTTACTGGCTGGCGCTGGTATTTGCTGAAATTTATTCGTTCGCCGGGCTGTTCGCAAGTATGTCCGAACAGCTAAAGACGGTATATCCCATGACAGCCGTTTTCAATATCTCCGGCTATTACGATGCAAGCATGGTTCAGGTCTTAATTGGTATCATAGTTCTGCTGGCCTGTGCTGTTCTGGCGCTGTTCATTCTGAAAGGGCTGAACAGGAAAGCAAAATAATTAGTTTTATCTGCCGGACGACGGCAAAAGAAAAAAAGCCGTCGTTCAGCAGCCCTTTTCTCATGCCCGATTAAATCTCGGCGGCTTTGAATATCAAGGCCGCCGTTTCTTATGCCCTCATACGGAATGACGACCACACGCTAAAGATCACGGCGGCTTGAGGAGGGAGCCGCCATGAAGCAAGCAGTGTTTCGACAATTTACGACGGAATATGTACCGTCAAAAAAAGCACGTCCCCTGAACAGGGGAACAAGTGCAAAACACTATTTGAAAGAAAACATCAAAATACATTAGATAGCGTCTGGCTGATAGTTGAACAGCCAGACGCTTTTTATTGCCTACTATGTGTTTCCGTCGGATGCCGTTCTCCTCCGTTTGTCTGCCAGCCCACGCAGACAAACGGCAGAAAGGAGAACAGGCTTATGGCCGAGAAAGATTGGGCTGCGATCCTCAAAGAGGAGGATCGTATCATTGCAAATTCTGACCGCCGGTTCCGGTATCACTGCTACTCTCTGGAGAGTATGAGCGAGGAACTTACATACAGGGAACGGTCTATTCATATCCAGAATGATTTCATCGAGCAACTGCTGGAGGAGGACTTTATTGATACCGTCCAAAATGAAAAGCTGGCCTATGGTTTGCGCCGTTTGACAGACCGGCAGCGGCACGCCATAGAACTGGCCTTTTGGGAGGGGTATCAGTACAAGGAGATTGCAGTTATCCTTGACTGTTCCCCGGCGGCGGTCACGCTTCTGCTTCAGAGAGCTTTTCACCGGCTCCGCAGCTTTTTAGCTGAATAAGTGAAAGCAAGGGCAGCATTCTTGTGATGCTGTCCTTGCCTTTGCCTATTCTGCCTTAGTCAAAAAATCACTGTACCCTTTAATTTTATCGCCCTGGGATCTCCGATGTATAGAGGGACAAGCCCTTAAAAAATATCGGAGGTGTTTAATATGGTAAAAACCATCAAAGTAATTCGGTTGGCCCCTGGTGAGGCGGTTCTCATTCTGGCTGATTCCGACCCGGTTCCCCCGCCTGACGCTGCGGCCGTCCAGCCCTGCCCGTTTCTTGTTGATCCCCAGGATGATGATAAAATCATCGCGCTGGTTCGTGTTGCATAAGGGAGGGCGTTCAATGTATCTTGTTAAAATCCTGAATGCCGATTACCGTCCCATTGATGTAGAGGTATCCCTTGAAATCTACCGTGTTTATGGGGAAAGCCGGAAGCAAGAGGAACGGCAGCGGTATGAACGTCGGAAGCATATTGAAGGCAGGTCTTTCGATAATTGCTTGCTGTTCGATCTGGCTACGGAGCCGTTAGAAGAAACTTTTGAACGGCTGGAAACCTTGCAGGAAATTGGCCGCGTTTTGGAGCAGCTTCCTCCGCTACAACGGTGGCGCTTTATTCTCCATTTTTTCTACGGCTACTCCTACTCGGAGATAGCGAAAATGCAAGATTGCAATAAATCAGCAGTCATGCGATCCGTGCAGTCAGCTTTGAAAAAAGTCCGAAAAAATATTGCCGCGTAACTATCAACGATTGCCCGTTTTCCCTCCTATATAGTGAAAGGGATTTTAGAAACCCCTTTTAACTGTGTACCTTGAAAAACAACGGGCGATCCGTTCATACTCAGTATTCAAGTTTTTGAGTGCTGCGTCGAGCATCGCATAGCACAAACGCGATAACCCCCTGCGGATGGTCAGAGCATCCGTCAATACGATAACATCAAAGGGGCCGAGCGGTCATTTGGTGGCTGATGACCGGCCTGTGGTGGGCCGGAAAGTGCCAGGACGCGCAGCATAAGAAACCGTGCCACTCACCGAAACTTACTGCGAATATGGTGCCAACCACCTATCGGCGGTATGCGGCGGCTTCAGCAGCCATCCGGCTGATCAACCCTGAACTGGCTTGAATATTCCCTGTATCGGGGGTGTGCTGATGGGCAGTCCTGCTGCTCAGATAATACGATACAACCAAAGCAACCATAATGTGGCCCGCGTCGGATCTCCCCGGCGCGGTGCCTTGTTTTGTCATAGAAGGAAGGTGAATAAGTTGGATGAAGAAAGAAAGGCAGATGTGGTAATGATCCAACGAGTCAAAGGAACCACCTTTGTCGTAAACTCCTTTTTCAATCAGTCTGGACAGGAAACCGCTACCGATAAAATGGCGCGGCTAATCGAACGGGAAGTAAATTCTCCCCAATCGTTCACGAAAATTTAACACTTTAATGTGATAAACTGCTTTCGCAGACGGCAAAGGTGCGGTATAATAGAAATAGAACCCAAAGCCCTTTAGTTCGTCGGATTGGAGGTTATGATGTTACAGACGAACCAAAAGGACAAGAAAAAAACTGAATATATCGCGCTTTATTGCCGTGTGGCAACAATAAACCAGGTTTCTCTCATTCACGAGCAGCAAGAAAGGGCAAACATTCTTGCTGCACTCCTGAAAGGGGGTGCGGTAGAATGATTCCAAACATCAACGATATGCTTTCCTGCCGGAATACGCTCAGCTTGGATGCGCTGACCGCACTGTACTGCCGATTGTCTGTGGATGATGCCAACGACGGGGACAGCAATAGTATCCAGCACCAGAAAGAGATGTTGGAGCGGTACTGCAAAGAAAACGGCTATACCAATTATCGCTTCTATGTGGATGACGGTTATTCTGGTACAAACTTCGAGCGACCTGACTTCAAGAGGATGATTGCCGATGTAGAGGCCGGAACAGTAAAGCGGGTCATCATCAAGGATATGTCCCGTTTTGGCCGTGACTATTTGCAGGTCGGAATGTTCACTGAAGTTCTCTTTGCACAGTACGATATTCACTTTATTGCTATCTCCAACAACGTGGACTCCCAAAAGGGGGAAAATGACTTAACCCCGTTTGTTAATCTGTTCAACGAGTGGTACGCGAGAGATTGTTCCCGCAAGCAACGAGCTGTGGCCCGGATGAAAGGAATGTCTGGTAAGCGTATCAGCACTCATCCTCCCTATGGTTATATCAAGGGGAAAGATGGTATGCTTGTGCCGGATGAAGATACAGCCTGGGTGGTCAAGTTGATTTTCGACTTATGTATTCAGGGGCTTGGCCCGGTACAGATTGCAAACGAACTGACCCGCAGAAACATCCCTACGCCCGGCACATTGGCATATCGGCGCACAGGAAGCACTCACAATTACTACCCTGATGCGGAATGTGCATGGTCGGATAGCACCATTGAAAATATCCTTTCTTACAAAGAGTACCTGGGCCATACCGTCAATTTTAAGACCTACTCTAAATCCTACAAGTTGAAAAAGCGGATGGTAACTCCGGAAGATCAGCAAATGGTTTTTGAGAACACCCATGAGGCTTTGGTTAGTCCGGAGGATTGGGAAACAGTGCAGCGTATCCGGGAACGTCGGCGCAGACCCAAAAAGCAAGACACACCTGCTCTCTTTTCCGGTATGCTGTTCTGTGCAGACTGCGGTTCTCCGCTGCGGGCACATCGAGGCCAAACCGTCAGCAAGGGACAGGAATGCTACTGCTGTGGCAAGTACCGTGACCGAACAAAAAGCTGCACCATGCACTATATTCGCGCTGTGACTCTTGAAAAGCTGATACTGGACAATTTGAAACAGGTGGTACAGTTGGCACAAGAGGATGAGCAGGAATTTGTTCGGCGGTTGACCAGCCGTTCCATTCAGGAGCAGAAGGTTCAGGTACAGTCACTGCAAAAGGAACTGGCGCAAAAAGAACACAGGGCCAACGATCTGGATAACATCATCAAGCGGCTGTATGAGGACTCCATAACTGGAAAGCTGTCCGATGAACGGTTCAGGATACTCTCTGCCGATTACGAGCAGGAACAGCAAACCCTTCGGGGTGAGATTCAGGATATTCAAGCCCAACTCGCAGAGATAGACAGCAAAACCGTCAACATTGACAGCTTCCTCAAGGTAGCAAAAAAGTACACCGCTTTTGATGAACTTACCCCCGGAATGCTCCATGACCTGATTGAGAAAATTGTGATCCATGAGGGGGATAAAAGCAGCGGCCATCGGCAGCAGCGCATTGACATTTATTATACCTTTATTGGTGAAGCTGGTGCATCCCAGGTGATTGCACAGCGCAAGCTAAAAGGAAAAGTAGCGTAACATACTTTCGTACATTACGCTACTTATCCTTAATTCAAAAAAGTTTCCTTAAGCGTCCTCGCCTTTCGGAAACAGGCTTTTTCTTTTTATATCAATTACAGCAGCTCAATAATGGCCATCTCGGCAGCATCGCCGCGACGGGGCCCCAGCTTGGTAATGCGGGTGTAGCCGCCGTTGCGCTCTGCATACTTAGGAGCAATCTCCGTGAACAGCTTGTGGGCAACCGCTTCCTTGGTGATGAAGCCGTTAACCAGTCTCTGGTTGTGCACATTATTCTCCTTGGCAATGGTAATCATCTTCTCCGCCATAGCGCGCACTTCTTTAGCGCGGGTAGCGGTGGTCTCGATTTTGCCGTTTTCCAGCAGGAACGTTACCATGGCGCGCAGCATTGCGGTTCTATGAGCAGTGTCTCTTCCGAGCTTTCTGGTTCCGGGCATCGAAATTTCACTCCTTTTACGTTAATAGTGTTAGTTCCGGCAGGTATGCCGTTTATTCCTCATCCTTGCGCAGATTAAAGCCCAGGGAGGCCATCTTCCACACAACTTCTTCAAGGGATTTGCGGCCCAGGTTACGGACCTTCATCATATCCTCTTCGGACTTATTAATCAGATCCTCCACCGTGTTGATGCCGGCACGCTTTAAGCAGTTGAAGGAGCGAACCGAGAGATCCAGCTCTTCAATGGTCATTTCCAAAACCTTTTCCTTGCCCTTGTCGTCCTTCTCCACCATAATCTCGGTGCTGCTGCCCTTATCGGACAAATCAACAAACAGGTTCAGGTGCTCCGTCAGGACCTTGGCAGCCAAAGAAACGGCCTCCTGTGCACTGATAACGCCATTGGTCCAAACCTCCAGCGTCAGCTTGTCAAAGTCAATACTCTGACCAACGCGGGTACTTTCCACGTTGAAATTCACCTTGAGGACGGGGGTGTAAATAGAGTCAATCGGCAGCTCGCCAATCACACCAGCAGGCATGTTCTGCTTGTTGCGCTCACCGCTGACATATCCGCGGCCCTTATCCAGGGTCAGTTCCATATACAGCTTTGCGCCCTCTCCCAAAGTGGCAATGTGCATCTCGGGATTCAGGATCTCAACCTCGCTGTCGCACTTGATAGAGTCAGCCGTAACCTCGCACGGACCCTCGGCACTGATTTCCACCGTTTTGGGGCCGTCGCAGTGCAGTTTGGCGGTCAATCCCTTGATATTGAGCACGATTTCAGTGACATCCTCTTTCACACCGGGAATGGTGGAAAACTCATGCACAACGCCGTCGATTTTGATGGACTTTACGGCAACGCCCGGCAAGCTGGAAAGCAGCACGCGGCGCAGGCTGTTGCCCAAAGTGGTGCCGAAACCTCTCTCCAGAGGCTCTACCACGAAGCGGCCGTAAGTTCCGTTATTTGATAACTCTTCCGTTTCGATTCTGGGCTTTTCAATCTCAATCATCTGCGAACCTCCTTCACTCGATGGCGAACCGGGCACATCTCCCGGCCCGCCGTACCATCAGCCAGCTTCTATCTGAACTGAAGGGATTACTTGGAGTACAACTCAACGATGAGCGTTTCGTCAACTTCAAGGTCAATATCCTCACGAGCAGGAACGGCAACCACTTTGCCTTCCAGGTTTTCGCGGTTCACTTCCAGCCACTTGGGGCAGGGACGTGCGGAATTCTCTTCCACAACGGCCTTAATCTTAGCGCTCTGGCGGCTGTTTTCGCGGATAGAAATTACCTCGCCTACACGGGTCAGGTAGGAAGGAATGTCAACGCGCTTGCCGTTGACGTTAAAGTGGCCGTGTACCACCAGCTGGCGGGCTTCTGCGCGGGAGCTTGCCCAGCCCAGACGGTAGACAACGTTATCCAAACGGCTTTCCAGGATAGTCAGCAGGTTTTCACCGGTCTTGCCTTCCATCTTAGTAGCCATCTCATAATAAGCGCGGAACTGGCCTTCCAGCACGCCATAGTAGCGGCGGGCGACCTGCTTGGCACGCAGCTGCATGCCGTACTCAGAGGTCTTCTTGCGGCCCTGGCCATGCTGGCCGGGGGCATAGGCTCTGCGGTTCAGAGCGCACTTATCCGTGTAGCATCTCTGGCCCTTCAGGAACAGTTTCTGGCCCTCGCGACGGCACAGCTTGCACACAGCTTCTGTATATCTTGCCATAGTTAACGTGGCACCTCCTAATACTCGATGTTGTGATTATACGCGTCTTCTCTTGGGGGGGCGGCAACCATTGTGGGGGATGGGGGTCACGTCTTTAATCATGCTGACCTCCAGGCCTGCTCCCTGCAGAGCGCGGATAGCGGCTTCACGGCCTGCGCCGGGGCCCTTTACATAGACCTCAACGGTCTTCATGCCATGCTCCATCGCCAGCTTAGCTGCGGTCTCCGCAGCGGTCTGAGCGGCGAAGGGGGTGGACTTACGGCTGCCTCTGAAGCCCAGCTCACCGGAGCTAGCCCAGGAAACAGCATTGCCCTGCATATCGGTAATGGTAACTATGGTGTTATTAAAAGTGGACTGGATGTGCGCAGCACCGCGGTCGATATTTTTGCGCTCGCGGCGTCTGCGAACTGCGGTAACTTTCTTACCCTTTTGTGCTGCCATCGGTTAATCCCTCCCTGTCTTACTTCTTCTTGTTGGCCATGGTCTTTCTGGGACCTTTGCGGGTACGGGCGTTGGTCTTGCTGCGCTGTCCTCTTACGGGCAGGCCCTTGCGGTGACGTACGCCACGATAGCAGCCGATTTCGATGAGTCTCTTGATGTCGAAAGCCACGTCACGACGCAGATCGCCTTCCACGCGGCAGTTGTGGTCGATATACTCTCTCAGCTTCGCTGCATCATCCTCGGAGAGGTCTCTCACACGGATGTCCGGGTCAACACCGGTAGCTTTGCAGATGTCGGTAGCGGTCTTGCGGCCAATACCATAAATATAGGTCAAAGCGATTTCGATACGCTTGTCTCTGGGCAGGTCAATACCTGAAATACGCGCCATTTGGATAGCACCTCCATGTTAATTTCGGTTTGCGCCAATCAGCCCTGGCGCTGCTTGTGCTTGGGGTTCTCGCAAATCACCATGATTTTGCCGTGACGCTTGATGATTTTGCACTTTTCGCACATCTTCTTCACAGAAGGTCTTACTTTCATTTTGTGCGCCCTCCTTATCAATCAGTGGGTTGTGTATCGTAAATTTGAAGAGTCTTATTTAGAACGCCAGGTGATGCGGCCTCTGGTCAGGTCATAGGGGGACATTTCCACCGTAACCTTATCTCCGGGAAGGATGCGGATGAAATTCATGCGCAGCTTGCCGGAAATGTGTGCCAGAATGGTGTGGCCGTTGGGAAGTTCCACCTGGAACATTGCGTTGGGAAGGGCCTCTTTTACAACGCCCTCCAGTTCAATTACATCCTGCTTTGACATGACTGAACCTCCTGGTACCGTTTCAGCCCTTTTCCATGAAGGAACGAAGGGCGTTTCGCAGCTTACGATTGGTTTCCATCTGTTCTTCCGAAAGGACTGTGCCGGTCGGCGCCAGATGGATGAGCTTTTTCCGCTTGGGTTTGGTCAGCGGACGGCGTTTCCCATCCGCAATGATTGCCCAGCCGTCCCCGGTTTCGAGGACTGCCAGAAAATCCCCTTTGTCGTGTCCCGCGCGGGCGCGTACCACCAGACCTCTTACATACTCTGTCATGCTGCCTCCTTATTCCGGCTTTGTGAGAATCACAGGGCCGTCGGGAGTGATGGCAACCGTATGCTCAAAGTGGGCTGACAGCTTGCCGTCCCGGGTGACTGTTGTCCAGCCGTCTTTTTGGACCTGGACTTTGTGTCCCCCCTGGTTTACCATCGGCTCAATGGCGATGGTCATGCCCGGCAGCAGGCGCACACCTCTTCCCGGTGTGCCGTAATTGGGTACGCTTGGATCTTCATGCAGCTTCGCGCCTACTCCGTGGCCGACAAAATCCCGTACCACCGAGTAACCGCGTGCTTCGACATACCGCTGCACCGCGCTTCCGATGTCTCCCAGCCGGTTTCCGGCCTTTGCCTGCGCAATCCCTTCATACAGGCTTTCGCGGGTAGCGTCCAAAAGCCGCTGTGCTTCCGGGGAAATATCCCCGCAGGGGAAGGTATAGGCGTTATCGCCGTTATATCCTTCGTAAATGGCTCCGATGTCGATGCTTACAATGTCACCAGCTTTTACGATCTGGTGTTTAGACGGTATGCCGTGGATTACCACGTTGTTTACCGATATACAGGCGCTGGCAGGGAATCCGCCGTACCCCAGAAAACTGGGGACGGCTCCCTGTGATTCGATATACTTCCGGGCCACACGGTCGATTTCCCAGGTGGAAACACCAGGTTCAACCGCTTCGCCCGCAACCTTCAGCGCCATTGCAGAAATCCTTCCGGCCTCTCGCATAATCGCGAGTTCCCGGCTGGTCTTCAAAACAATCATGCTTACGCCTCAATGGCTGCCAGAGTCAGGCGGCTGGTATCAGCCACTTCCTCCTGCCCCTCTACGATCTTCAGCTTGCCCTGCTTCTCGTAGTAGGCCTTCAGGGGCTCAGTCTGCTCGTGATACACATGCAGACGTTCCAGCACGGTATCCGGGTGGTCATCCTTACGCTGAACAAGGGTGCCTCCGCACTTGCCGCAAACGCCTTCCACCTCGGGCTTTTTATACAGCAGGTGGTAGCTGGCGCCGCATTTTTCGCAGACACGGCGTCCGGACATCCGGGCTACAATCTTCTCGTCGGGTACTTCAATGTCGATAACCCGGTCGATGACGATGCCCATGGCATCCAGAGCCTCGGCTTGAGGGATGGTGCGGGGGAATCCGTCCAGGATAAAACCGTTTTTGCAGTCGTCCTGAGCCAGACGGTCCTTAATGATGCCGATTACGACTTCATCGGGAACCAGTTTGCCTTCGTCCATATAGGACTTGGCTTTCAGCCCCATCTCCGTACCGCTTTTCAGCGCTTCACGAATAATATTGCCAGTGGAAATTGCAGGGATGGAGAGCTTCTCACAGATAACCTCCGCCTGCGTGCCTTTGCCGGCGCCGGGGGCGCCAAGAAGAATCAGCTTCATACTTTATTGCTCCTTCCAGTATTAATCGAGGAAGCCCTTATAATGACGCATCATCATCTGGGATTCCATCTGTTTCACCGTTTCGAGAGCAACGCCTACCATAATGATGACGGAAGTACCGCCCATGGAAAGACGTCCCAGACCTGTCACATTGCCGTAAACGATGGGCACAATGGCGATAAATGCCAAGAACAGTGCGCCAATCAGTGTTACCTTGCTCAGAATCTTAGCGATAAAGTCAGAGGTAGGCTTACCGGGACGAATACCCGGAATCGTGCCATTGTTCTGCCGCAGATTATTGGCCATCTCAATGGGGTTATACTGGATGGTCATATAGAAATAGGCGAACATCAGAATCAGAATAAAGTACAGGACGGAATACAGCCAGCCGGTGGAGGAGAAGGCATCAAAGAAGCCCTTCCAGAAACCATCGGAAACGGAACCGCCCAAGAAAAGCTGAATGGTACTGGGGATGGAAAGGATGGAGCTGGCGAAGATAACGGGCATTACACCGCTCATACCCACCTTAATGGGCATGTGGCTGGACTGTCCGCCATACATTTTCCGGCCGACAACGCGCTTTGCGTACTGAATCGGAATCCGGCGCTCTGCTTCATTCATGAAGATGATGACCCAAACCACCACCAGGAACAATACAATCCACAGGGGAGCCAGCACATAGTACTTGCTCAGGCTGGGATCAGCGTTTGCCAAGGAGACATAACTCCACAGCTGCTCGCCCGTGTAGGGGAGCCGGGCAACGATGCCCGCAAACAGCAGGATCGAAATACCGTTACCAACACCGTGCTGGTTGATTTGCTCGCCCAGCCACATCATCAGTGCGGTACCTGCCGTAAATACCAGGATAATGACAATTGCTGCAAATACCTGGCCAAAACCATCGTTATAAAGGGTGATGCTGTTGTTACGCAGGTAGAAGAAGTAAGCAGTACCTTGAATCAGGCCCAAAATAACCGTGACATAACGGGTAATAGCGCCAATCTTCTTTCTGCCTTCCTCCCCTTCACGAGCCATTCTCTCCAGCGGCGGAATTGCCACGGTGAGCAGCTGCATGATAATAGAGGAGTTAATGTACGGGGTGATACCCATAGCAAACAGAGTTGCCTGTGCAAAAGCACCACCGGTCATCATGTTCACGTAACTCAGGAAAGTGCCCTGCTCTTCCACGGTCTGCATCAAAGACCGCAGAGCCTCTGCGTCCAGGAACGGAACGGGGACAACCGAACCGAACCGGAACACAATGATAATCAACAGGGTAAACAGAATCTTCTTGCGAAGGTCCGGGATTTTCCAAGCGTTCTTAATGGTGTTGAACAACTCAGATCACCTCAGCTTTCCCGCCTGCAGCTTCGATTTTCTCTTTCGCAGCAGCAGAGAAAGCGTTCACCTTCACGGTCAGGCTTTTGCTCAGCTTACCATTGGACAGGATCTTCACGCCATCGCAAACGGTCTTTACCAGACCAGCATCGATGAGAGCCTGCGTATCAACAACAGCGCCGTTGTCGAAGCACTCCAGGGCGCCAACGTTGATGGCAACAATCTTCGAAGCGAAGATGTTGTTGAAACCTCTCTTGGGAATTCTTCTCTGCAGGGGCATCTGACCGCCTTCAAAACCGGGACGGAAACCGCGGCCTGCACGGGCTTTCTGGCCCTTATGACCTTTACCTGCGGTTTTGCCCTGGCCGGAGCCGTGGCCTCTGCCGATGCGCTTGGCTTCCTTGGTGGAGCCGGGAACCGCAGTCAGTTCATGCAACTTCATTTTACTCGCACCTCCTTGTTCATTCCTGACAGATTACTTGCTCACTTCGACCAGGTGGACAATCTTTGCCACCTTGCCCTGTGTCTGAGCGTTGTCAGGCTGCGTGGTGCAGTCGCCAATCTTCTTCAGACCCAGTGCGTGGGCGGTTGCAATCTGGTCCTTCTTGCAGCCGATCAGGCTTTTGACCAGCTTTACGTTAATCTGTTCCATGCTGCAAACCTCCCTTACAGAATGTCTTTGACGGACTTGCCGCGGACGGCTGCGACTTCCTCTGCGGTGCGCAGCTGAGCCAGACCTGCCAGTGTGGCGCGGACAACGTTGCAGGGGTTGTTGGAGCGGAGAGCCTTGGTACGGATGTCCTTAATGCCTACGCTTTCAACAACTGCACGAACCGGGCCGCCGGCGATAACGCCGGTACCGGGGGCAGCGGGCTTGAGCAGGACGCGGCCTGCACCAAACGCGCCGATAATCTCGTGGGGGATAGTGGTTCCGCGGAGAGAAACCTTCATCAGGTTCTTCTTGGCATCCTCGATGCCTTTGCGGATAGCGTCCGGAACTTCGCCGGCCTTGCCGATACCGAAACCGACAATGCCGTTTCCGTCGCCAACGACGACCAGAGCAGCGAACTTAAAGATACGGCCGCCCTTTACGGTTTTAGAAACGCGGTTGATGGCAACCACGCGCTCTTTCAATTCCATGGTGGAAGCGTCAATTCTAGCCAAAAGTATTCCTCCTTATCAGAACTTGAGGCCGCCCTCACGGGCGCCTTCGGCCAGCTCTTTGACGCGGCCGTGGAAGATATAGCCGCCGCGGTCAAAAACGACCTCGGTGATTCCTTTTTCTGCGGCACGCTTTGCGATCATCTCGCCGACCTTGCGTGCGGCTTCCTTATTTCCGCCGTTACCGGTGAACTCCTTATCCAAAGTGGATGCAGCGCACAGGGTAACACCCTTCACATCGTCGATGATCTGGGCATAGATGTTGCTGCTGGAGCGGAACACGTTCAGGCGGGGGCGGGAAGCGGTGCCCGAAATCTTGCCGCGCACTCTCTTGTGGCGGTTCAGTCTGGCCTTGTTGCTGTCAGCCTTATTCACCATTTGTCATTCACTCCTTACTTCTTAGAGCCCTTACCGGCCTTGCCTTCCTTGCGGCGGATTACTTCGCCAGCGTACTTAATGCCCTTGCCCTTATAAGGCTCCGGCGGACGCTTCTCGCGGACTTCCGCTGCAAACTGACCAACCTTCTGCTTGTCGGGCCCCAGAATCACGATGGAGTTGGGGTTCGGCACCTCAATGGTGATGCCTTCCTGCTCGCTCACAATGACCTGATGGGAATAACCCAGGTTCATGACCAGGTTTTTGCCCTGCTTCTGTACACGATAGCCAACGCCGTTGACTTCCAGCTCTTTCTTAAAGCCCTCGGTTACACCCAGAATCATGTTATGAATCAGGGTACGGGTCAGGCCGTGCAGGGAGCGGTTTTCTTTCTCGTCGTTGGGCCGGGTTACGATGACTTCGTTGTTCTCCACCGCGATGTTCATGTTCGGGTGGAAGGACTGGGTCAGGGTACCCTTGGGGCCCTTGACCGTTACTTCACTGCCGTTAATAACTACATCAACGCCAGCGGGAATATTTATGGGTTTTCTTCCAATTCGCGACATAGTTGCACCCCTTATCTTACCAAATGAACGCCAGAACTTCGCCGCCTACGTTCTCCTTGCGGGCCTGACGGTCGGTCATAACGCCCTTGGAAGTGGAGATGATGGCGATACCCAGGCCCTTCATGACCTTGGGCAGCTCTTCTACGTTGGAATAAATGCGCAGGCCGGGCTTGGATACACGGCGCAGTCCCTTAATAACGGGGGTCTTGCCCTCGCCATACTTCAGGACAACTTTGATCATGCCCTGCTTGCCGTCTTCAGTCACGCTGAAGCTCTTAATATAACCCTCGTCCACCAGAATCTGGCAGATTGCCTTCTTCATGTTGGAAGCGGGGATTTCAACGGTATCATGCTTTGCGGAAGCCGCGTTGCGGATTCTGGTCAGCAGGTCCGCGATGGTATCAGTAATCTGCATGGTGTTACCTCCTTCTCTTCGGCTTTTCGATTACCAGCTTGCCTTTTTCACGCCGGGGATCTCGCCCTTATAAGCCAGCTCACGGAAGCAAATGCGGCAAATACCGAACTTGCGAAGGTAGGCATGGGGCCGTCCGCAGATTTTGCAGCGGTTGTATTTGCGGGAGGAGAACTTTGCCTCTCTCTGCTGCTTCAGTTTCATAGAAGTCTTGGCCACAATAATCCCTCCTTATTTCGCAAACGGGGCGCCCATGAGCGTCAGCAGCTCTCTGGATTCCTCGTCGGTGTTAGCAGTGGTTACAAAGCAGATGTCCATACCGCGGACCTTGTCGATCTTGTCGTACTCGATCTCGGGGAAGATCAGCTGCTCTTTAATACCCATGTTGTAGTTGCCGCGGCCGTCAAAAGAGTTGGGGTTGATACCGCGGAAGTCGCGCACGCGGGGCAGCGCAACGTTGAACAGTCTGTCCATGAACTCGTACATCCGGTCGCCGCGCAGGGTAACCTTCACGCCGATGTTCATGCCGGCACGCAGCTTGAAGTTTGCAACGGACTTCTTAGCCTTGCAGACCATGGGCTTCTGGCCGGTGATGGCAGCCAAATCGGTGGAAATGCTGTCGATAACCTTGGAGTTATCTTTCGCCTCGCCGGCGCCAACATTGATTACGATTTTATCAAGCTTCGGAATCTGCATGACGCTCTTATAGGAGAACTTCTTCATCAGAGCGGGAGCAACTTCCTGCTTGTAGTGGTCCTTCAATCTTGCCATTCGTCTTTCCTCCCTTACAGCGACTCGCCGCACTTTTTGCAAATGCGGCCCTTGGTGCCGTCCTCATAGAGCTTGTGGCCCACGCGGGTAGGCTTGCCGCAGTTGGGGCAGCTGGGGTTGGGGCAGACGATCTGCACCTTGCAGGCATACATAGCGCCTTCGGCCTTCACAATGCCGCCCTGCTCGCCCATTCTGCGGGGCTTCACATGCTTGGTCACCATGTTGCAGCCTTCGACAATCACTTTACCCTCTTTGGGGCTAACGGCCAGGACCTTGCCCTTTTTGCCACGGTCTTTGCCGCTCAGGATGACAACGGTGTCACCGGTTTTAACATGAACTTTATTCATTAGTGAGCACCTCCATTACAGCACTTCCGGAGCAAGGCTCAGGATCTTCAGGTAATCCTTATCGCGCAGCTCTCTGGCGACAGGCCCAAAGATACGGGTGCCCCTCGGGTTTTTATCATCACGAATAATTACGGCGGCATTCTCATCAAAGCGGATGTAGGTGCCGTCCTCGCGGCGAACGCCGGAAGCGGAACGTACGATTACCGCCTTCACAACGTCGCCCTTTTTCACAACGCCGCCGGGTGCTGCTTTTTTAACAGATGCTACCACGACGTCGCCAATATTGGCATACCTTCTGCCGGTGCCGCCCAGAACGCGGATGCACATAAGCTCCTTCGCGCCGGTATTGTCGGCAACCTTGAGGTAAGTCTGCTGCTGAATCACAGTTCGTTCCTCCTTTACATTGGCTGGGGTTTCCTTCTATGAAAGGACCCTGTGCCAAAAAAGCCATTTTCTTTACTCTGAGTGCGAAGGAAATTATTTTGCCTTCTCAATGATCTCGGATACACGCCATCTCTTGTCTTTGGACAGGGGGCGGGTCTCCATCAGGCGAACACGGTCGCCGACTCTGCACTCGTTGTTCTCATCGTGCGCCTTCAGCTTCACGGTGCGCTTGATGATTTTCTTGTAAAGCGGGTGACGAACGCTGTCCTCGATGGCCACGACGACGGTCTTGTCCATCTTGTCGCTGACAACGCGGCCCACGTTGGTTTTTCTCATGTTTCTCTCGCTCACAGCTTAACCCTCCCTTTCTTATGCGTTAGCGCTGTTTTTCAGCTCGTTTTCGCGCATGATGGTCTTTACACGGGCGATGTCTTTCTTCACAGCGTTGATGCGCATGGGGTTATCCAGCTGGTTGATTGCAAGCTGAAAACGCAGGTTGAAAAGCTCGGCCTTGAGGTCCTTCAGCTTTGCAGTCAGCTCTTCATGGTTCATCTCTCTGATCTCTGCGGCCTTCATTACTCTTCACACCCCGTTTCCTTTTTGACAAACTTGCACTTGATGGGCAGCTTGTTGGCAGCCAGACGCATTGCCTCGCGGGCAGTTGCCTCCGGAACATCAGCAATTTCGAACATTACGCGGCCGGGCTTTACCACGGCCACCCAGTACTCGGGAGAACCTTTACCGGAACCCATGCGGGTTTCAGCGGGCTTCTCGGTGATGGGCTTATCAGGGAAAATCTTAATCCAGACTTTACCAAAACGCTTGCAGTAACGGGTCATGGCAATACGGGCAGCCTCGATCTGGTTGGAAGTGATCCAGGAGGGCTCCAGAGCCTGAAGACCATACTCACCGTAAGTGACGGTGTTGCCGCGATATGCTTTACCGGTCAAACGACCGCGATGCACTCTGCGGTATTTCACTCTCTTAGGCAGCAACATTAGTTTTTGCCTCCTTCCTTGCGGGGCTTGCGGTTGTCATGCAGAACCTCACCGCGGTACAGCCAAACCTTTACGCCGATGCGGCCATAGGTGGTGGCAGCCTCAGCAAAGCCATAGTCAATGTCAGCGCGCAGTGTCTGCAGCGGGATAGTGCCGTCGTGATACTGCTCGGTACGGGCGATTTCAGCGCCGCCCAGACGGCCGGAAACCTGGGTCTTAATACCCTTGGCACCCAGCTTCATGCTGCGGCCGATGCACAGCTTCATAGCGCGGCGGAAAGAAACTCTCTTTTCCAGCTGCTGTGCAATATTCTCAGCAACCAGCTGTGCGTTCAAATCGGGCTGACGAACCTCGACAACGTTGATGACGACAGGCTTCTTCAGCATTGCTTCGCACTGGGTGCGCAGCTTCTCGATTTCGCTGCCCTTCTGGCCGATAACCATACCAGGCTTTGCGCAGTGGATGTGAATGCGAACCTTAGAGGCATCGCGCTCAATTTCAATCTTCGGAACACCCGCGGCAGCAAGCTGCTTCTTCAGCATCTTGCGGAGGTTGTAATCCTCAACCAGAGTATCGCCGAAAACATCTTTTCTGGCGTACCAGCGGGAATCCCAGTCTTTAATGACGCCCACACGGAGACCGTGGGGATTTACTTTCTGACCCATAATGTAACCTCCTCTTCCGCTTATTCCTTTTCCTTCAGCACCAGGGTGATGTGCGAGGTTCTCTTCAGGATTCTGAATGCACGACCCTGTGCTCTCGGACGGATACGCTTCAGGATCGGTCCGGGGGCTACGGAGCACTCGGCAACATACAGCTTCGTGACATCCATGTTGTGATTATTTTCAGCATTTGCCATCGCAGACTTCAGCAGCTTTTCCAAATCCTCACAAGCAGCCTTGGGCGTATGCTTCAGAATAGCCATTGCCAAATCAGCGGGCTTGTTTCTGATGAGGTCCAGAACAATCTGCACTTTACGGGGCGAAATGCGGGCGTATTTAAGAACTGCCCTTGCTTCCATGCTATACACTCCTTTCGGCCAATTACTTAGAGGTCTTGGAACCGGCGTGGCCCTTAAAGGTACGGGTGGGGGCAAACTCGCCCAGCTTGTGACCAACCATATCTTCAGTTACATACACCGGAACATGCTTACGGCCATCGTGTACAGCGATGGTGTGGCCAACGAAATCCGGGAAGATTACAGAGGCGCGGCTCCAGGTCTTCACGATTTTCTTTTCGCCGTTTGCGTTCATTTCCTGAATCCTTTTCAGCAGCACAGGCTGTACATAAGGACCCTTTTTAATGCTTCTGCTCATAAAAAATCATTAGCTCCTTTCTGTACGCCTTATTTGCCGTTTCTGCGGCGGACAATAAACTTGTCGCTGCGGTTGTGGGTCTTGCGGGTCTTATAACCCAGAGCAGGCTTGCCCCAGGGGGTAACAGGTCCGGGACGGCCCACAGGGCTCTTACCTTCACCACCGCCGTGCGGGTGGTCATTGGGGTTCATAACAGAACCGCGAACGGTAGGTCTCCAGCCCATGTGACGCTTACGGCCGGCCTTACCGATTTTCACATTCTCGTGGTCGATGTTGCTGACCTGGCCGATGGTGGCCATGCAGGCATCGGGCACGTTGCGCAGCTCGCCGGAAGGCAGACGGAGCAGGGCCATGCCGTTCTCCTTAGCCATCAGCTGAGCCATGATGCCAGCAGCTCTTGCCAGCTGAGCGCCCTTACCGGGATACAGCTCCACGTTGTGGATGAAAGTACCGGTGGGGATTGCGGACAGGGGCAGGGCGTTGCCGGGCTTAATGTCGGCCTCAGCGCCGGAAACGATCTTGTCGCCGACCTTCAGGCCATTGGGGGCGATGATATATCTCTTCTCGCCGTCCTCATACTGCACCAGAGCGATAAAAGCGGAACGGTTGGGATCGTACTCAATGGTGAGCACAGTAGCCTCAACGTCGTGCTTCTGACGCTTAAAGTCGATGATGCGGTACTTGGTGCGGTTTCCGCCGCCTCTGTGGCGAACGGTGATGCGGCCATAGCTGTTACGGCCGGAACGATGCTTCATAGGAGCCAGCAGGCTCTTCTCCGGCGCCACCTTGGACAGGGAGGAATAATCGGTAACAGACATATTCCGCCGTGCCGGGGTCGTCGGCTTATAGTTAATGATTGGCATTCGGTTTCACACTCCTCATGTTGGCTTTGCGGGAAGATTGCCACTCCTTCCCATATCTGCCTCTTGGGCTCGGGCGGGGTAAGAATCTCTTACAGCATGCCCTCGAAGAATTCAATGGTCTTGCTGTCGTCGGTCAGGGTAACGACTGCCTTTTTCCAGGACTTGGTGTAGCCCTGATAGCGGCCCTGACGGCGCAGATGGCCTCTCACGTGAAGGGTGTTGACCTTCTTCACCTTCACGCCGAACAGCTCTTCAACTGCTCTGGCAATCTCAATCTTGCCGGCCTTGGGGGCAACTTCGAAGGTGTACTTCTTCATGCCCATGCCAGCCATGGACTTTTCGGTAATGACCGGGCGGATTACGATATCCTGTGCAACCATTATGCGTATACCTCCTCGATCTTGGAAACAGCACCCTTGGCGACGATGAACATATCGGCGTTGAGGATGTCGTAGACATTCAGGGTGTTCACCTGGGCGGTCTTGACGCCGGGGATGTTAGCGGCGGAAGCGATGACCTTCTTGTCCACCTCGGGCAGAACGATGAGGGCCTTCTTCTCAGCGCCGACGGCTTTCAACATAGCCGCGATGTTCTTGGTCTTGTACTCTTCGGTAGCAATGTTGTCGATGACGACCATCTGGTTGTCAGCAACTTTGCTGGAGAGCGCGCTCAGCATAGCCAGGCGGCGGACCTTCTTATTCAGTGTATAACGATAGCAGCGGGGCTTCGGGGCAAAAACGATACCGCCGTGGGTCCACTGGGGAGCACGGGTGCTGCCCTGACGAGCGTGGCCGGTGCCCTTCTGTCTCCAGGGCTTCTTGCCGCCGCCGGAAACCTCTGCACGAGTAAGAGCGCTCTGGGTGCCCTGACGGCGATTTGCCAGAATGTTCTTCACCACGTCGTGCATCACTGCAACGTTGGGTTCAATTCCGAATACAGCCTCATTCAGCTCGATCTTCTCGATCTCCTTGCCGGCCATATCAAAAACTGCTACTGTAGGCATGTTTGTTCCTCCTTCCCTTACGCTTTCACGCTGTCACGAATGACAACGATCCCGCCGTTGGGGCCAGGTACGGCGCCTTTCACGGCGATCAGATTGTTCTCAGCGTCAATCTTGGCTACCATCAGGTTCTGAACGGTTACCTGTTCTGCACCCATGTGGCCGGGCAGTCTCTTGCCCTTGAACACGCGGGAAGGATCAGAAATGGAACCGTTGGAACCGGCGTGACGAGCCACAGGGCCGGAACCATGGGTTTCCTTCAGGCGATGCAGGCCCCAGCGCTTGATGCCGCCGGCATAGCCCTTACCTTTGCTGGTGCCGGTCACATCGACCTTGTCGCCCACTGCAAAGATGTCAGCCTTAATCAGGTCGCCCACATTGTAAGCATCGGTGTTCTCCAGGCGGAATTCCCGGAGGGTTCTCTTGGGAGCCACATTACCCTTTGCGAAATGGCCCTTCATGGGCTTGTTCACGCGATGGGCTTTCAGATCGCCGAAGCCTACCTGGATGGCTGCATAGCCATCATTTTCAACAGTCTTCTTCTGGGAAACGACGCAGGGGCCGGCTTCCAGGACTGTTACGGGAATGACTTTCCCGCTCTCATCAAAGATCTGCGTCATGCCGATCTTCTTGCCGATGATTCCTTTTTGCATGAAATATACCTCCTGTGCAGGTTATTGGTTGACCCTTTCAGGCCAACATGACCCCAGCCGTCCGGTTGGTTAAGCGGAAGCTTTACAGCTTAATCTCAATCTCAACGCCGGCGGGGAGTTCCAGACCCATCAAAGACTCAACAGTCTTGTTAGAGGGCCGCAGAATGTCGATCAGTCTCTTGTGAGTGCGCATTTCGAACTGCTCACGGCTGTCCTTATACTTATGAACAGCACGCAGGATGGTGATTACCTGCTTCTCGGTGGGCAGCGGAACAGGGCCGGATACCCGAGCGCCTGTGCGCTTTGCGGTTGCGACGATCTTCTCGGCGGACTGGTCCACCAGCTGATGATCGTACCCCTTGATGCGAATTCTGATTTTTTCCTTGACTGCCACTATCATCGCCTCCTTGAAAGTAGTTGGCGGGCGGCGCCTTTATTTTTCACACCTTGCCGGGTGTTTCACACCCTGACATTTAAAAACCGGATTCACTTGTTAAGCAGAATCCGGGTGTGGACAAATAAAAAACGTCTGAGAAGCCGTCTGGCCATTTCCCAAGCCGGAAATCCGGCGCCGGTGATTCCGGCATGGCGCACCTTTGGCGAGTAACAAACCAAACGCGCGTGACCCCGCACCTCTCATATTCTTGTCGCCCGGTTTAAAATCGGACATACTCCACGGAAAAACCGGCTGATTCAGCCGCAACCTCCCGCTTCATCGCATATCGTGTCGCAGTCTTGACTTGCTTATTGTATCACACTCTTCCGCAAAAGGCAAGAAATTTTTTCTCTTTTTTGCAAGAAATATTTTTGATTTTTTTGTATAAAATATCACACAATCCTTTTGTGCGATATTGCCGGTTTTTCCCATGTTTTCGCTGTAAATCACACATTTCTCACAACCACTCTTCCGGGTGTTTCATGCAAGCTTAAACCGGTTCGCCGTTTTGCAAAAAGAGGACCTGTATTTTTATTTCAGTTTGTTGTATCGTTGAATTATTTTTAAAAATGTGATATATTTATATTGTAATATTATACAATATAAAAGGAGAGGATTCCCATGCACTTCTTCTCAGCATTTCAGAAAATTGTCGTTGTTTGAAAAGCGTAGTTGGCAAGCAATTACCTATTGTGTGTACCTGACGCTATAAATTGTTAGAAAGGAGCAAGATTTCATGAAGTGCAGATTTTCCTCTTTGCTTGCCTTTGTGCTCTCCTTGGCATTCCTTTTTACCGCCTGTCAATCCGCTCCCGCCACCCCTCCAGAAGTATCCGCTGATCCGGCTCCTTTGAGCAGTTCCCAGCTGGAAGATATGCAGAAAAAATATCCCGTCTGCTCTGGCGGCAGTTCTCAGGCCTCCATGCTCGCTATGGAATTGCGTGATTATCTGGAAGAGGACCGTGAATTGATTTACGCTCAAGTTTCCGGCAAAGAAACCACTCAGAGCGTTGATATTTCCGACCCCTCCACGGAATGGGAAGATATTTTTGATTATTATATGATTCCCATTCGCGTTCTGAACGACCCCTCCGGAAAATATGAAAAAGGGGATGAGCTGGTTCTGTACGGCAATATCGAAATGCGGGATGGCCTTCCGGCTCTGGAAGAAGGCTCCTGCTTTGTAGGGCTTGTTGGGGAAATTGGCCCCGGAATCCATCAGCAAACCAGCGATAAGCCTCTGGTAAGCATCAGTGAGCAGGGATTCTATTATGTAACAGAAGATGGACATACCGTTGCGGCTTATGAAGAACCGGAATATTTCCAGCAAAATGGCGTCGGTCTCGCCACCCTACTGAAAGAATATGAATCTTTGGAAAACGAGTTCCAATAACCCTTAAAAATATTGCCCGCCTGCCCTCCCAATCTTGGAAAGGCAGGTGGGCATTTTTCAGGTCCCCCGATGTTTTTCGGGTACATCGGGCTGTTCTTTGTTTTTTAGTCCCAAGTGCACGGAAAACTTTTCTCTCTGATACTGCATTCCATGCCGCAAAACTACCATCCCTGACAACAAGAATACTCCCAGCACCAGCGATCTCTGGGGAATCAGGAAGGCTGACAAAAAACTGACACAGCCGTAGGTTATCACCGAGCGATATAAATTAGGCGTAACTACCACTACCAGCGAAAAGAAAAGATAGCAGCATACCAAAATTCCCAAAGCTCTCCAATCAGGCGCCAACCCCAACAGCACGCCAAAAGAAACAGCAATCGCTTTTCCTCCCTTATGTACATTCCAAAAAGGGAACGCATGTCCAATTACCGGTGCTGCCATCACAAGGCCAAACGCCCAGTCATTGCGGGACAAATTTCGGCCCGCCGCCCATACAGGAAAGAAACCCTTTGCCAGTTCCAGTACCAGAACTGTCAGCCCCACTGCGGTTCCCGCCTGCGTAAATACATTAAATGTTCCTGGGTTATGGTCTTCCGGTTTTTCGGTTATGTCCATATGTAGCAGAAACTTGGGAACCAGCCATGCAAAAAGGATACTTCCGCTTCCATATCCCAGAAGGATATACCCTACATATCCCCATTTATCATGTCCCATTATAAAATCTCCCCTTCCCTTTCCAGCTTTCTACCCACATCCACCACCATTTCAGACTGGTTTTCTTCCACCATCTTTTCAGCAAGCTTTATCAAAGCCGCAGCAGATTCCCCATGAATATTTTCCCGCTGTGCCAAAAGCATGTTTTCCCTGTCCTCTTCATGCAGCAGCTTTTCTCCCGCCTGCAGCTGTTCCTGAATTTTTCGGGCCGAAAGAGACATCCCTTTTTTTGTAAAAAACTGCACATTGGCTGTTTCACATCCGGGAATCGGGTTTGTGTGTTCAATGGGGATTCCCTTAGCGGCAGCTTCCGTAGAAGTCAGCCCTCCCGGTTTCGTAAAAATCACATCACAGGCATCCATATACCGGGAAACCTCTCGAGTAAATCCCAAAATAAACACACGCTCCATACCTCCGAAAAGCCGGTTCAGCGTCTTTTGAAGCTTTTGGTTATTGCCGCAAATAATGACCACTGAATCCCCGTCATGACGGCGGCGCAGCAATTCGGCCACAAACAAATGGATTTTTCCAAACCCCATACTGCCACCCATGATTAAAAAGGCCCTGCCATCCAGAGGCAGTCCGCACAGGGTTCTGCTTCTTTTCATTTCTTCTTTTTTGGAGAATCTGGGAGCTACAGGAATCCCCAGCGGAAACAGCTTCTCTTTTGGGATTCCCCGCCCCATAAACTCTCCCGCCAAATCCTCGTGGGGAATAATATATCCGTCACAGCGCGTTTCTTCCCAAAACGGGATACAAGTATAATCTGTTGCCACTGCCAGTACCGGAATCCGGCACCTGCCTTTTCTTTTCATATAAGTAAGGGTTTCTGCCGGAAATAGGTGAGGGGTAATCACTATATCTACAGGATGTTCCTGCAAATATCGCAAAACTGGTTTTGCCAATAAACTGTTGGCATAATATACCGGAGAACGTCGGTGGACAGAAGAAAGTTTCCCCCCAATCTTGTATAAAAAGTGGAAAAGTCTCGGGGCATGCCGCACAATTCCTACATAAGTGCCCCCTACCATTTTAGAGGCCCGTTTTCCTGCCAGCAGCATCATATCTTCCATAACCGCTTCGTGCCCCAATTTTTCGGCCCATTCCACAATAGCCCGTCCTGCAGCATTATGCCCTTCTCCCGTATTACAGGACAATACCAGTATCTTCATTGCCGTCTCCCTTTCCAAGCGAGGTTTTATGAAAAATCATAGCACTTTTTTGAAACAAAATAAAGAACTCGCCCGAATTTTCCGTTTATCTTCCGGAGATACAGTTGTACCCGCGAAAACAGGTGTGATACAATAATAGTTAGATTTTTCGGGGAGGTGAAGTTGTGCCAACCAATACCTGCTGTTTTTCCGGTCATCGGCAAATTCCTTCGGAGCAAATCCCACCTCTGAAGGTGCATTTGGAAAAAACATTGCGTCTTTTCATTGACCACGGCTATTTTCATTTCTGCTCTGGCGGCGCAAAAGGATTCGACTTGCTGGCTGCCCGAACGGTTTTGAACTTGAAACCGGAATTTCCTTCTCTTTCCCTTCACATGATTCTTCCCTTTCGACGGCAGGCCGCCACTTGGACGATTCAGGAAATTTTGGAATACAGCGATATTGTCAGCCAAGCGGATACCGTACAATATGTTTCCCAGGCCTATGAGCCAGGCTGTTACAACCTTCGAAATCGCGCTTTGGTGGACAATAGTACCTGCTGCATTTGTTATCTGACCAATCCAAAAAGCGGAACCGGTTATACGGTATCCTATGCGAAAGAGTCTGGCCTTACCATCCTCAATCTGGCTAAATATTTTTCTTCTCCCACATGACAAAAGCTCCCCTGTCTGGTAACCACCAGCAGGAGAGCTTTTTCTATTTATGACCCGGTAGACTGATAGTGACGAAGCCCCAACTTCCACACTCCCCAGCAAGGAAGTAAAAACACCATACATACCATCGGGGACAGCATACACCAAAGAGAATCCGTCCTTCCCAGCAGGTACAGCAGTGGCCAATATTGGAAGCAGGCAATGGGTACAATAAAAGTAAAAAAGCGCAAAACCCCATCGCCATAAATACTCATAGGGTAAGATCCGAACTCCCTCCCTCCATCGGTAAAAATATTCACAACCTCCAGCCCTTCTATTGTAAAAAAGCTGATTGCCGCATAAAGCAGGAACAAGCCGCAGAATACACACACACCACCGAGCAGCATAAATAGCAGTACCAATATTCTTTGAAAATTCCACTCCACCCCGCTGGTAGGAAGCGCATAAACAAGCACCAGTATGGCCTGAAACAGCCTTCCCATTTTGGTCAACTCGATTTTTCCAGCCATCACCAAAAAGATTTCATTCCGGGGGCGCAACAGTACGCGGTCAAACTCCCCGTTTCCAATCATACGGGAAAACGTATCAAACCCACGGAAAAATCCTTCACACAGGGAAAACGCCATCAAGGTCACGGAAAAGCACAGCAATACCTGCTGAAAGGTAAAGCCTTCTACCTGATGGAAGCGGGTAAACAGGAACCAGATACTCAAAAACGCTGTAAACCCCATCAGGAACTGTCCCAATAGCATCAGAAAAAAAGAGGATTTGTACTGCATCATACTGCGCAGATGCATGGAAAAAAATTTCGCATATAGTTTCATAACCATTTCCTCCTTAACCGCCCTGTACGACTACTCGTCTCATCACCCGATTCATGAGCCAGATTCCTATTGTCAATAGTGCCGCAAACCAGAACACCTGTAACCCGACAGAAAACAAAGCCGACTGTCCTGCTAAATCCCCGCTGTATACCCGCAGCGGAACATTCTGCATAGAGGCAAATGGCAGAAATTCAACGATTTGTCGCAGTTTATCGGGAAAAAATGGCAAGGGCAGCAACGAGCCGGAAAGGACATCTGATAGAGAAACCGCCACCATTTTCAGGCCATAAGGAGAAACTGTATAGAAGGTGCAGATGTATACCACCATAGTAAAAGCCACCACGACTCCCAGAGCCAAAAAAAGAGAAAACACAAACAGAATCGCTGCTCCCATATTGACAGGAAAAGTAAGCCTATATGGCGCAGGCAGCAAAAACGCCAGTATCAGCACCGGCACACACCGCAACACTGCCCGGGCTATACGGTTAGCGGCGGCTTTGAGAACCCATTGGCCGTAAAGCCCCATAGGACGGCACAATTCATAGGCAATATTTCCAGTGGAAACCGCCTCGAAAATATCCGCTTCAAAAGTCCAGGTATTGAGCATAGACAAGAAGGCCTGCTGTAGCCAGATATAAGAAGCCAACGCTCCAAAATCCATCGGGAAGCTTTCAGGAGAACTGCGGTAAAAAGCCGCAAACATCAATAAAATCATAGCGCCCCAGAAAAATTGCGTCACCATTCCAGCCAGTGCTGCCGCCCGGTATTGCAAGGCATTGATGAACCGGATACGAAAGAACGAAACATATTTTTTCATGTCCGCCCCTCCTTATACCTTGTATTCCCGGTATAGTGCGAGAACCAGCTTTTCTGTATCCGGCCCTTTTACGGAAATATCCGTAATGGTCAGCGCTTCGGTTAACCGGGCAATGACCTTTGCCGTATCCTCCCGGGTGCCATCGGTAGCAACGGTTAGATTTCCGGGCTGATGCTCCACAATCTTCAGCCCCGAAAGACCTTCTACCTGACCGCTGCTGTACGATACGGTAACGCTCCCCTGTCCATACTGCTGCTGAAGTTGTTCCAGCGTCCCGTCCAATAAAACCTTTCCTTTTCCGATGAGTAAAATCCGCTGGGCCAGTGCTTCAATATCCTGCATATCGTGGGTCGTCAAAATTACGGTAACCCCCCGCTCCCGGTTTATCTCCCAAATAAAATCCCGAACTGCCAATTTGGAAACGGCATCCAAACCGATGGTAGGCTCATCCAAAAACAAGACCTTTGGGTCATGGAGCAGTGAGGCCGCAATTTCACAGCGCATCCGCTGTCCCAAAGACAGCTGCCGGGCAGGGGTACGCAGCAGGTTTTCCAGTTCAAGCCGTTTGGATAGCTCCGAGACATTATCCTGATAACGAGATTCGGGGATTCGGTAAATATCCCGCAGCAGTTCAAAAGAATCCCCCACTGGGACATCCCACCACAGCTGAGAGCGCTGTCCAAACACGACGCCAATTTCTGCCACATGTTCTTTTCGCTGTTTCCAGGGAATTCGTCCGTTTATGATACATTCTCCACTATCCGGCGTTAGAATCCCGCTCAATATCTTTACAGTGGTACTTTTCCCTGCACCGTTTGGCCCAATATATCCCACAATTTGGCCATCCGGTATGGTAAACGAAATGTTATCCAAAGCCTGTATCCATTCCTTCTCCCGACAAAATAGTGATTTTGCCGCTGACTTCAGCCCACTTTTTCTCTTTGAAACGACAAATCGTTTGGATATGTGCGACACAGTAATCATAATCAAATTCCCTCCTATCTTTATAAAAGCAAAAAACAGCGCGAAAAAATCCCGCCAAATCGGGGCTTTCTCGCGCAAATTTTAAAAAACATGACACAGGTATCTAATTATAAAAGGGACATGCTGGAAAAACAAGAAACCAGCTTATGAAAACTCTAAAAACCACACACGTCTCCTGGTGATTCTTGCCCCTGTATCAAAAAAGGAGACGTTTTTTCGCCTCCTCCTTGATTTATGGATGCACCAGGTACGGCTCTACCTCTGTCAGCAATTCAGGTGGGATGCTAGCAGTCAGAGACAGACCATCTGCCACATATTCTTCCTCGATGACTTCTCCATCTTTCCGGATTCTGGCTGCTAATCCAGCTTTGGCAAAAGGCAAAAGCAGCTGCACCTTCTGCATCTTAATAGGCAGGTTTTCCTCCACAACCTGCAAAAGCTTCTCAATCCCTCTGCCATGAAGGGCACTGATATGAACGCAGCTTCCCGTCACCGGCATCTCTGCCAACGCCGGAACCAAGTCGCACTTATTCATCACGCGAATGATGGGGCGGTCACTACAGCCCAATTCCGCCAACAGCGTTTCCGTCACTTCCAAATGCACCCTTGCTTCCGGGCTGGATGCATCGCATACATTGAGAATAATATCCGCCTCTGCCGCCTGTTCCAGCGTAGAGCGAAACGCCTGTACCAAATGGTGGGGCAGCCTGCGCACCAGTCCTACTGTATCAATCAACATCACTGTTTTTCCACCCGGGAGCTTTAACGCCCGAGCTGTAGGGTCCAATGTTGCAAAAAGTTTGTCCTCGGCCAGAACGCCTGCCTGTGTCAAAAGATTCATCAAGGTGCTTTTTCCCGCGTTGGTATACCCTACCAGTGCAACCGTAATCACCCCATCTTTTTCTCGACGGCGGCGAACCTGTTCCCGTCTTTTTTCTACTTGTTCCAGCTGCTCCCGCAAGGCAGAAATCCGCCTGCGAATATGCCGCCGATCGCTTTCCAGCTTGGTTTCACCGGGGCCACGGGTGCCTACTCCACCACCCAGACGGGACATCTGGGTTCCTTTTCCTGAAAGGCGCGGCATCATATATTTAAGCTGTGCCAGCTCTACCTGTAATTTACCCTCGCTGCTGCGAGCCCGCTGGGCAAAAATATCCAAAATCAGCATGGTGCGGTCCACTACCCGTACATCCGTCTTATCCTCAATATTGCGAATCTGGGTGGGCGTTAGCTCCCGGTCGAATACCAGCAAATCAATTTCCTGGAGCCGACAGGCCTCCGCGATTTCTTCTATCATGCCGGAACCGACACAAAAAGCCGTATCCGGAGCGGGGCGTTTCTGCATAACAGAAGAAACCGGTTCTGCTCCCGCACTTTTTACCAGTTCATATAGTTCATCCAGTGACGCCTGGGCATCAAATTCTCCGGTATCCAGGGACACCAGCAGCGCCCGCTCAGGCTTTTCTTCCATCTCTGTCCATTCCATCAGGATTCCTCCACATTGACAATTGCCAGCAATTTTTCCGTAGACACTTCATCGTTTCTGGCGCTGCGATATAACACAAAACTGTTTTCGTCGCAATCCCCAGGCTGATAGGCTTTTTTCTCCACACCGCTTTCCGACACGGTAACCGTGACCAGCCCGGATACTTCCTCATCCAGTGAAACTCTCTTTTCCTGATTTTGGCTGTCTTCTGACTGAGAGCTTGTTTCTCCCTCAGAGGAATCTGTTCCTGTCTGCATCGCAGTTTCTCTTTCTAACAGTAAATCGTCTTCTCCAAATCGGTCCCGAATATCCAGCTGAACACTATTCTCTCCTTTTTGGGCCTCTTTTTCTTTTTTAAACAGGCCAAACACCTCATCTTTTTCTTCACGAAAACGCTCCAAACGGGGAAAAAGTTCGTCCAGCTTCTGGGCGCCCGCCTGTAAAGATAACACCTCATCTGCTTTCTCCATCCGATAGGGCATACGGCCGTCTGCCTGATAGAAAATCAAATTCCAGTTCTGCTGGCGGCCATTCCGTCCCGGCGCGGAAAGAGAAACCACAAAGGTTTCGTCCTCGCTGTCATTATACGTAAAACCGGTTGCATACAAACCCTCTTCAGAACCGGCAATTTGTTTGACTTGCTCCAGCGCGGTCTGAGAAAATGGTTTTTTCGTCTCCGTAATATTATATTGACTCTGCCTGAGAGCAAAAAACAAAAAAACACATACTACTACAGCAGCAATGGCAAGCACCTGCCAAACTTTTACCGGCCTGCGTCGTACTTTCATAATTGATATTCCTTTCCTCTACGTATCGTTCAGAATATCTGTAGTATACCATATTCCTCAAGAAATTTAAAATCCTTTTCTTCTTTCTCTTCACTATGGAAAAAATAAGCCGGTACCGCTGAAAGGTCTCCCATTTCAGCGAACCGGCTTCTCTGTTCTTGTTGTACGGTTTATGGAATCAAAGCTTGGAATATCCGTAGCTGTTTACCAGCGCATCGACCTTTTGGCCCTGACGGCACAAGGGGCATTCATGGCTTGTATAAGTTTCATATCCCGGTACATCATCGCTGTCAAAAATAGCATTGATGCGCATTCCTTCTACTTCCTTTACAGCACTGAAAATAGCACATACCCCTGCGGCAATTCCACCATAATACTGGATACACTCTGCACTCTTCCGTACAGTAATACCTGTGGTAACGGAAGCCATCAGAATCAGAACATGCTTTCCCCGAATCATAGGCTGGATGTTATCGCGGAAAATCATCTGCCCGTTTGCATCATATTCCGGCGTTACTACATAAATCGTTTGATGGGCGTTAATAGACATAAAACCGGAACGGTTTAGTTCCTGTGCCAAATATGCACCGATTACCTGTGTACCATCCAAACAGACAATGGTATCCACAATGGTATTGGCAATGTAGTGGGGAACCAGCGCTTTTGCCGCTGCCTCTGCTTCACTCTGACGGGTTTTCAGCGTTGTCATATCGATATAATAATTGACATGGGAATGGTTGGTAGCAAAATGCCCATGAGCAATTTTAAGCGGTACATTGCTGTTTTTGGATGTAATTTTAAAAATACGGTCTTCCATTGAGTAACCTCCCGGCCCGTTGTCTGTAAGTAGGGAAACAACTGGGTATTTTTTTTCTATTATAACTATATTTTCTTAAGATTTCAAGAATTATTTTTAAATAATATACATTTATTTCTATTGCGTTCCCAAAATTTTAAAAGCTATTAACGGAAATCATTGATGCAGCTCAAGCAGTCTCTCTCTAAACAAATAGAATGAGCCGGAAATATCCCATACAGGAATTTTCCGGCTCGTTTTATTTTCTCAATATTTAGAGAAATTATCCCTTCATGGTGCGCACCAGAACAGCTTTCTGGGCATGGAGACGGTTTTCGGCTTCGTCAAAAATTTCGTTGGCGTGGGCCTCGAACACCTCCGTGGTAATTTCTTCTTCCCGATGAGCAGGCAGACAATGGAGCACCATGGCGTCCGAATGCGCTTTGGACATAAGCTCCGCATTCACCTGATATCCGGCAAAGGCAGCCTCACGGGCGGCGCGTTCTTCTTCCTGCCCCATGGAGGTCCACACGTCCGTGATGACCACATCAGCGTCCACAGCAACTTCCAGAGGCTTGTCGGTCATAAAAAATTTGTCTCCATACTGGGCGGCAAAATCCAGCACCATCTTGGGAGGACGATACCCTTCAGGACAGGCAACTGCCACACTCATTCCGGTTTTCAAGCAGCCTACAATGAGAGAATTCATCATGTTGTTGCCATCGCCAATAAAGCACATTTTCAGGCCTTCCAGGGAACCCTTATATTCCCGAATGGTCATTAAATCCGCCAGAATCTGGCAAGGGTGCGCCAAATCTGTCAGGCCGTTAATAACCGGAATAGAGCCGTATTCTACCAGTGCTTCGACTTCTTCCTGGTCAAAGGTACGAATCATAATACCGTCCAGATACCGGGAGAGCACCCGGGCAGTGTCCTGCACAGCCTCACCACGGCCAATCTGGGAATCCTTGGAGGAGATAAACAGGGCGTGACCGCCTAACTGATACATACCTGTCTCAAAAGAGACACGGGTACGGGTGGAGGATTTCTCAAAAATCATACCCAGGGTTTTTCCCCGCAGGTGGTGGTGCTCCATGCCGTGCTTCTGCTCATATTTCAGCTGGTCGGCAAGGTTCAGCAAATCGATGATCTCTTCGGTGGAGAGATCCATTATTTTTAAAAGATGTTTCATCAGAATGACCTCCCTTATGTATATTAAATTACTTTTCGATTTGTTTTTTAACGGGCATTTTTACAGAGTTTCCAAAACCATTTTCAGCCGTGCCAGGCCTTCGTCAATCTCTTCTTTGGTGATGGTCAGCGGCGGCAGAAAACGCAGTGCCGAGTGAGCTGTCAAAATCAAAAGCCCTGCATTGATACAGGCGGACGCTACATTTCCGGCAGTCTTGCCGCAATCTGCCGCCATATCTGCACCTATCATCAAACCCATGCCCCGTACATTCTCAATATGAGGCAGCTTTGCCAGCTGTTGCCGGAAGTATTCCCCTTTTTCGTTAACCTCTGCCAAAAACTCCGGCGTGTTCACCCGGGAAAGAACCTCCAGAGCGCCGGCGCACACAATGGGATTGCCGCCAAACGTCGAGCCATGCATACCGCCAGTCATGACGTTTTCCAGCTTTTCGCCGCACAGGCAGGCACCTATGGGAAGGCCGCCACCCAGTCCCTTGGCACTGCTCACTACGTCAGGAAGGATATCAAAATTCTGGTAGCAATAAAATGCACCGGTACGGCTGATACCGGTCTGGACTTCGTCTACCAGTAACAGTACGTTTTTCTCATCACACAACTTGCGCAGTCCCTGCACAAAGTCCTTTTCCAGCAGGAACATACCGCCTTCACCCTGAATCAGCTCCACCATCACCGCACAGGTCTTTTCCGTGATGGCTTGCTCCACAGCCGCTAAATCATTGGCAGGGGCGTAGTCAAATCCCTCGGTAAAGGGGAAGAACCATTTGTGAAATTCTTCTTGCCCAGTAGCTGCCAAGGTAGTAACCGTTCTGCCGTGGAAGGAGTTTTGCAAAGTAATGACCCGGTTTTTCTCCGGAGACTGCTCCATACCCCATTTTCTGGCCAGCTTGATGGCGCATTCGTTGGCCTCTGCACCGGAGTTTCCAAAAAACACTTTGGAAAGGCCGGAAGCCTTGCAAAGCTCTTCGGCTAATTGGGTCTGCACCGGGTTATAGTACAGGTTGGAAATATGCTGAAGTTCCCCTGCCTGATGGGAAACCGCTTTCACCCAGCCTTCATCACACCAGCCAAGGGCGTTTACGCCAATGCCGCTGGTAAAGTCGATATACTCCTTGCCTTCTGTATCCCAGGCACGGACACCCTTTCCCTTGACCAACGCCACAGGGAAACGGCCATAGGTGTGCATCATATTTGCCTGTTCCTGCTGCTTTACCTGTTCAAAATTCATGGAAAAGACCTCCTTAATAGAACATGGTGCCAACACCCTCGTCGGAGAACAGCTCGATGAGGATAGAATGAGGAATTCGTCCATCAATAATATGGGCCCGATCCACACCTTGACGCACTGCTTCTACACAACAATCAATTTTGGGAATCATACCGCCGCTGATAATGCCCTGCCGCTGATAGCTGGGAACTTCGCTCACATTTACCACGGGAATCAGGCTGTTTTCATCGTCTTTATCCCGCAACAGGCCCCGCACATCTGTCATAAGAATAAGTTTTACCGCACCCAGCTTGGCGGCAATCTGCGCGGCGGCAATGTCAGCATTGATGTTGTACACCTCGCCGTGATAGCCTCCCGCTACCGTAGCGATAATAGGAACATAACCGTTATGAGTAGCATTCTCAATAATTTCTGTATTGACCTGGCGGATCTCTCCTACATAACCCAGATCCTCACTGCCGGAAATAAGCTTGTCGGCTTTTAACATTCCGCCGTCCAAGCCGCAAAGTCCCACAGCCTTGCCGCTATGCTGCTCCAGATGCTGGACAAGCTGCTTGTTCACCTTACCTGCCAGCACCTGTTGGACGATTTCCATGGTTTCCGCATCAGTGTAACGCATTCCCTTGATGAACTTGCTCTCTTTTCCGATCTTTTTCAGCATGGCGCTGATTTCCGGACCACCACCGTGTACCAGTACCACATTGATACCTACCAGCTGCATCAAGACAATATCGCTCATAACAGCGTCTTTCAGCTCTTCGTTAATCATAGCATTGCCGCCGTATTTTACCACGATGGTTTTGCCCGCATATTTCTGAATATAGGGCAAGGCCTGTACCAGCACCTGTGCCCGGTTATGATTGGAAATCTGCATGTTTCTTTCTCCTCTTCTCTATCCCAAATCAGGTCCGATAATCCCCGTTAATCCGCACGTATTCATAAGTCAAATCGCAGCCATAGGCTTCAGCATGTCCTTCACCGTCATGGAGTTCCACAATAATGTCCACTTCATCTTCCAGCAGTACCTTTTTGGCCACTTCTTCGTCAAAAGGAATTCCTGCACCATCTTTACACACATCCACAGTGCCGGCCTTGGAGGAAAAGCTCACGTCCACCTTGTTCACATCCACCTCTGCGCCGGAATAACCGATAGCGCACAGCACACGGCCCCAGTTGGCGTCTGCACCGAACATGGCGGCTTTCACCAGGCTGGAACAAATAACAGCTTTGGAGATTACTCGGGCAGTTTCCAAATCCTTTGCGCCGGTAAGTTTGCACACCAACAGGCGGCTTGCGCCTTCGCCGTCGCCGCCAATCATCCGAGCCAGCTGGATGCACATAGCGTCCAGTGCTTCGCAGAACATGCCAAACTCCACATTCTCGCTGTCGATAAGCTCGTTTCCTGCAAGGCCGTTAGCCATAATGGTCAGGGTATCGTTGGTGGAGGTGTCTCCGTCAATGCTTACCATGTTAAAGCTCTTGTCGGCAGCAGCCTGCAAGGCCTTTTGCAGCATGGGAGTGGAAATGGCTGCATCAGTAGTCAAAAAGCTCAGCATGGTACCCATGTTGGGATGAATCATACCGCTGCCCTTGGCGATACCGCCGATGCGCACTTTTTTGCCACCCAGTTCCAGCTCTACAGCCACTTCTTTGCGTACAGTGTCCGTGGTCATAATAGCGTCTGCCGCATCTGCACTGCCAAAGGGATTCAACAGTTTGGCAGCTTCCGGGGCGCCCTGTTCAATGGGCTCAATGGGGAGAATCTCTCCGATGACACCGGTGGAGGCCACGATAATGTCCGAGGGGTCCAGATTCAGGGCCTGCCCGGCGATTTCACACATCCGCCATGCTTTTTCCTCGCCGTCGGCGTTGCAGGTATTAGCGTTGCCGCTGTTGCAGATAACGGCCTGGGCAATACCGTTTTGCAGGTTACGCTTGGTCACCAGAATGGGTGCACCCTTCACTTTGTTAAGCGTATAGATACCAGCGGCATTGCAGGGCACGGAACTGACAATCAGTGCCAAATCCCGCTTGGTTTTATTGCGCCGGATACCGCAATGGACACCTGCGGCAGTAAAACCCTGTGCGGCAGTAACACCGCCCTCAATAAATGTATATGACATAATGGAACCTCCTTGATAAAACCAAACTTAGAATTATGAAAACCTATGGATATGCAATTATGTTCCTGCGAACTGACACGGGACATGGCACAAACTTGCCAATTTTACTTCATTCCTTCTAAGGTTTTCAACATTCCCTTTGCCTGAGACTTCACATTCTCCGGCGCCGGACCTCCGTATACGGTACGGCCATTGACACATTTTTCAAGAGAAATGGCTTCATACACGCCCTCATCAAATTCAGGGCACACCTTCTGATATTCCTCCATAGAAAGGCTTTCCAGCGTTTCTCCCAGCTCAATGCACCGTGCCACCAGTTCCCCGGTAATACGGTAGGCATCCCGGAAAGGCAAGCCCTTTTCTCCCACCAGATAGTCGGCACAGTCGGTAGCATTGATAAAGCCCTTAGCAGCCGCTGCCCGCATATTATCGGTGAGTACACGCATGGTATCAATCATGGGGATAAAGGCAGTCAAACATAATTTCAATGTATCCACTGCGTCAAAAATAGCCTCTTTATCCTCCTGCATATCCTTGTTATATGCCAGCGGCAGTCCTTTGAGCATGGAGAGCAAAGTCATTAAATCGCCAAACACTCTTCCACTTTTGCCACGCACCAATTCGGCAATATCGGGGTTTTTCTTTTGGGGCATAATGCTGGAACCGGTGGAAAACGCGTCGTCCAGCTCGATGAATTTAAACTCCCAGGAGCACCACAGAATAATCTCTTCGGAGAACCGGGACAAATGCACCATGGTAAGGGAAATGGCAGAAGCCAGCTCCACACAGAAATCACGGTCAGAAACACCGTCCAGACTGTTGTTGCTCACATGGGCAAATCCAAGAAGGTCGGCAGTCATGCGGCGATCCAGCGGATAGGTGGTGCCTGCCAGCGCACCGGAGCCCAAAGGCATTACATCCATGCGTTTCACGGCGTCCTGCATCCGGCCGATATCCCGCAGAAACATCTCCCCATAAGCCAACAAATGATGACCAAAGGTGATGGGCTGTGCCCGTTGCAAATGGGTGTAGCCCGGCATAATAGTCTCGCTGTACTCCAGTGCTTTATTGGCCAGAACTGTACACAGTTCTTTCAGCTGGTCGATAAGTCCGGCGGCTTCCTTTTTCAGGGTCATGCGGATATCCAAAGCCACTTGGTCATTCCGGCTCCGAGCAGTGTGCAGCCGTTTTCCGGTACTACCCAGACGTTCTGTCAGTTCTCCCTCCACAAAGGTGTGGATATCTTCGGCATTGGGGTCAATAAGAAGGGTACCAGCGGTAATTTCGTCGCTGATTTTCTGCAATTCGTCACAGATTTTCTCTGCTTCCGCCTTATCGATGATACCGCAAGCGCCCAACATGGTGGCGTGGGCAATGCTCCCGCGAATATCTTCCTGATACATACGGCTGTCAAAAGAAATAGACGAGTTAAAATCATTAGTTTTTGGGTCAAGCTCCTTGTGGAAGCGTCCTGCCCATAATTTCACGGTGTGTTCCTCCAAACTTTTGAATTTATCAAAATGAACACCAAACCCCGCATACTCTCCCAGAGGGGGACTATGCGGGGATCGTATGTTGTAAAATGGAATTATTTCTCCATCTTCTGGCGCTTCATAGCCTGCACCTTGATGGGCAGCCCGAAGAGGTTGATGAAGCCAGCGGAATCCTTCTGGTCGTATACTTCATCCTCGTCGAAGGTAGCAATCTCTTCGTCATACAGGGAGTGGGGAGAAGTGACGCCTGCATCAATAATATTGCCCTTGTACAGCTTCAACTTCACATCGCCGGTAACGGTCTGCTGGGTGCTGGTAACGAAGGCGGACAGTGCCTCACGCAGAGGGGTGAACCACTGGCCAAAGTATACCAGGTCGGCAAACTTGAGGCCGATCTGCTGCTTGTAGTGATAGGTGTCGCGGTCCAGGCAAATTTCTTCCAGTTTGTTGTGAGCGTGGTAGAGGATGGCACCGCCAGGAGTCTCATACACGCCGCGGCTCTTCATGCCTACCAAACGGTTTTCCACCATATCCACGATACCGATACCGTTTCTGCCGCCCAGCTCGTTGAGCTTCTCAATGAGTTCCACAGAACCCAGCTCTTCACCATTGACAGCGGTAGGAATGCCCTTCTCAAAGTGGATGGTCATGTATTCCGGCTTATCGGGAGCCTGCTCGGGGGAAACACCCAGCTCCAGGAAGTTGGGGTCATCATACTTAGGCTCATTGGCCGGGTCTTCCAAATCCAGGCCCTCATGGGAGAGGTGCCACAGGTTCTTGTCCTTGGAATAGTTGGTTTCCCGGGTAATTTTCAGCGGGATATTGTGAGCCTCAGCGTATTCAATTTCCTCTTCTCTGGACTTCAGATCCCAGATTCTCCAGGGAGCGATAATCTTCATATCGGGAGCAAATGCTTTGATAGACAGCTCAAAACGAACCTGGTCGTTGCCTTTACCGGTGCAGCCGTGGCAGATAGCGTCGGCGCCCTCAGCCTTTGCAATCTCAACAATACGCTTTGCAATGATGGGCCGTGCGAAGGAGGTACCCAGCAGGTACTTGTTCTCATACACAGCGCCAGCCTGCATGGTGGGATAGATATAGTCCTCGATGAATTCCTTCTTCAGGTCTTCGACATACAGCTTGGAAGCGCCGGTCTTCTTGGCTTTTTCTTCCAAACCAGAAAGCTCGCTGCCCTGTCCTACATCAGCAGAAACTGCAATTACCTCGCAGTTGTCGTAGTTTTCTTTCAGCCACGGAATGATGATGGAAGTATCCAGTCCGCCGGAATAGGCGAGAACAACTTTTTTAATCTTGTCAGCCATAATAAAAAGCCTCCTGCATGTATTTTTATCAAATCTCTTCCGGCACGCCCGGAAGAGCGGGTGTTTCATTGCCAGTATGCGTTTTATTATACACCGTTTATACGGAAAATCAAGGGGTTTATGCATAAATATTCAGATTATCTCCTTTTCATAAATTCCTCTCCTCCTAGTCGATAAAACTGTACAGTTTTTGTGCGTATCTGCAAATCATTCCCAAGATTCTCCCGTTGTTTTCTATATCCTATATAATCAGATAAAGAATTGCTTGTTTTCTATGCGCCTTTTCCCTTGACTTTTCATGCTGGACGGCTTACAATAAATGGGCTTTGAAATGCTGTCTGTGTATGCATAACCATACAAAAAATCGGTATGTTTTTTAACTCTGCAAAGGAGATTGTTTTATGCATGAATTTTTAAAACGCACTTGGGCAGAAATCGACATGAATGCGATCGGTCACAACTTTCGGGCAATCCGGGCCGCTCTGAAACCCGGCGTAAAAATGTGCTGTGTTGTAAAAGCTGACGCCTATGGCCATGGCGCACCGGTAGTTGCCAGAGAGTATCAAAGACTGGGCGCCGACTGGTTCGCCGTTTCCAATTTAGAAGAGGCTATCCAGCTGCGGCGTTGCGCCATTACTCGCCCCATTCTGATTTTGGGGTATACGCCTCCTCAAAAAGCGGAAGAACTGGCTGAACTGAATATTTCTCAGAGCGTACTCTGTCTGGACTATGCCCGGCAGCTTTCGGGCTATGCACAGGTAGCAGGCGTACAGGTAAAAATGCATTTAAAAGTGGATACCGGTATGAGCCGGATTGGCTTTGTCTATCAAACCCCCGGAGACGGAGAAACTTCCCTGCGGGAAATGGAAGAAGCCTGCCGTTTGCCCGGTTTGATTCCTGAAGGTGTGTTTACCCATTTTGCTGTATCGGACGACGGAGATGCAGGCGAAGACTTTACGCTGCGCCAGTTCACCTGTTTTAAAGAAGCTATTGATACCTTAGAGAGCAGGGGGATTCATTTTGCCATTCGTCACTGTGCCAACAGCGGCGCCATTGTAGATTATCCCCAGCTGCAACTTGATATGGTACGTCCTGGTATTATTCTCTATGGCATGGAGCCTTCCGATTGTATCCGGCATCCGCTGGACTTGCGTCCGGCCATGGAATTGAAAACGGTTATTTCCCAGAAAAAAGCCATTCCTGCTGGGGCAACTGTCAGCTATGGACGCACCTTTACGGCTGAAAAAGAAACGATCATCGCGACTGTTCCCATTGGTTATGCGGACGGATACCCGAGAAAATTCTCCGGCCGGGCCGAAATGCTGGTACATGGCAAGCGGGCGCCTATTGTCGGACGGGTTTGTATGGATCAACTGATGCTGGATGTCACAGAGATTCCCGAAGCCAAAGAAGGCGACGTTGTGACCGTATTTGGCCGGGATGGCAACGCCTTTTTGCCAGTGGACGAGCTGGCCGCCCTCAATGACACCATTCATTATGAAATGGTATGTCTGGTGGGAAAGCGAGTTCCGCGGATTTACTGGAAAAACGGGAAACAGGTGGGCGAACTGAATTATATCTGCCCTGCGGAATAAAATGCTATCATCTATTCTATATTTTTATTATCATAAAAAGCAGTCGGGACTCAAAACTTTGTAGTGAGTCCCGACTGCTTTTATGGTTATGGGTTACTTGTTATTAGATATACGTTTTCTAATTTCTTCCTGAGCCCGATATTGGTTATTCATGGCCATGACAGTATACTTTGTGAAAGAAGTGTAGATAATAATTTGCTTCTTGGCAGTTTCCACATGAGTAATTTGATCATATGTAAGTGAGAAACTAACATTACTGCTCGTAAGTCCCATCATGGTGACACCTTCTATATGATCATCGTATACGTATAAATGTGAACGACTGGCAGTTATCATATTCATAATTGCCCACACATAATAGAAGACCCCAAAAATAGTACTAATTATCAGCAAAGTAAAAAAACCATCACCGTATACACGGCTTACCACTCCTATATTTGCCCATGCAAAAATGTCTAACAGAATCAAGAACGCAATAGCCACAGTAAATACGATTTTTCGAGTTTTCCAGTCATATGCCGTGCTGCAAATCAATTTTCCCCTCTCAAGCATTTCGATTCCCCTCCTTTCCTCCAAATTTGGTATCAATTATACAACTCATAACGAGTTTTGTCAACTCAATTTGAGTATCAATGTAAATAAAGTTCTCCTTCCGGTTACAATTAGTAAGTAATAGGAGGAGTGATGGTTTTGAAGTTCCACGAGATATTACGTCAATTGATTGAAGAAAACGACATGACTCAAAAAAAGCTTGCGATGGACTTGAATATTGCCCCTTCGACTGTTGGCAGTTATGTGCAGGGAGTCCGGGAGCCGGATTTTTCCATTTTGGTACGGATTGCCGCTTACTTTCATGTTTCTACTGATTATCTGTTAGGAGTACCGGCAGAGCAAACAGCCGATTCTTTAGATCGTGAGCTTTTGTATGTATTTCACCAACTAAACGGAGCACAAAAAGAACTATTTTTGGAGCAGGGAAAAGCATTTATAAAAGTACTTGGAAATATTTCAAAAAATTCTTCCGAAAAAATCCTGTAAATAGAATTTTTTGCCTATACTATCATTAAAATCCGGCTACACAGCACTTTACACGCTTTGCAGCCGGATTTTTTATGTTTTTCATTATCTCACGATCGGCCTCTCGGTTATCTGTCAAAATTATAGAATTGGTGATGAATCCCTTCCCGGTTTCTCCCGCATTTTTTCGTTACAATACTGCTTCATAAATTCCTCTTTTTTCTCCTGAGAAGCCGTTACTTTGCTTTCTTTTTGTAAGGTGGACTCCCGAAATCGGTTGCCCATTAGCAGTAAGGCTGTTAGAAATATGGTTTATCTCTTTTTCATGATGTTATTTCATATATTGGGGGACATTTTCTCAATCAAATATCCCTGATTCGACTGTTTTTGTTTAGTTGACCATACAATAATATCTTCCTTAAATTGTTTACAAAATTACTCTTTCTTTTTTGGAAATGCTCCCTTATACTTAACTTGTATAAATAAAAGCACAAGCTGAAACATAAAGGAGCTGCTTCTATGGCCCGTTTGAAATATGATAAAATTTATCGCAACCTTCGTCAGAAAATCGAATCCGGCGAATATCCCTTTCAGGAATTTCTTCCTTCAGAATTCCGTTTGGTAGAGGAATACCAGTGCTCCCGAAATACAGTCCGGCGGGCTGTGGCAGATTTGGCTGCCCAGGGATATGTGCAGCCTCTCCATGGCAAAGGGGTGCGGGTTATCTACCAGCCCCGACGCCAGTCTCAATATTCCCTGGGAAAAATCGAATCCTTTAAAGAGGCTTCCCTGCGCAATCATCAGGAAGTCCATACCAAGGTAGTACTGTTTACCGAATTGATAGTAGATGGTCATATTGCCGACAGGACTCCCTTTGAAGTTGGCACTGAAATTTACTATATTCAGCGCGTCCGCTATCTGGATGGAATGGCTCTGATTATTGACCACAACTATTTCCGAAAAGATATCGTACCTGGACTGACCCCCGAAATTGCCGAAAAATCCATTTATGAATATATCGAAGATGTTCTGGGTGTTTCCATCGTCAGTACCACCAGAATGGTAACCGTGGAACGTACCACCCAACTGGACGAGCGGTATTTAGAACTGGACGATATGAATTGCGTAGCTGTTGTCTCCAACTCTACTTATAATTCCGATGGCGTTCTGTTTGAATATACCCGCTCTCGCCATCGCCCTGACCACTTTGTTTTCTATGATCAGGCACAAAGAACACATTCTCATACATAAAACAACCATTTGTCCAAAATTGTTACCAATGAAAAGCCGTTACTTTTAGCTATTGCGCTGAAAAGCAACGGCTTTCTTGTTTTTTCTAAAAAAGGCATTGACAACTTGTTTAAACAAGTATAAACTAAAGGCAAGAAAACTTGTTTAAACAAGTTGCGGAAATCTAATTTTAGAAGGGAGTCATTGTAATGGGTAAGTACACAAACGAGGTCCCAAAGCTACTGGAGCTGCTGGGAGGAAAGGAAAACATTTCAGCGGCTACACACTGCATGACCCGCCTGCGGCTGGTGCTGAAGGACCCAGCAAAAGCACAGGTAAAAGAAATTGAGGCGCTGCCTACCGTTAAGGGAACTTTTACACAGGCAGGACAGTTTCAAATTGTCATTGGCAACGACGTATCCACTTACTATAAGGAGTTGGCGGATATTGCCGGAATTCAGGCGGCAGCGACGAAAGATGACGTGAAAGCGGCTGCCAAAAAAAATCAGAATCCCCTGCAAAGAGCTGTGACTAATTTGGCAGAAATTTTTGCTCCCCTGATTCCCGCCATTATTGTTGGCGGCTTGCTGCTGGGTTTCCGCAGCGTGTTGGGCGATATTAAAATGTTCGATAATGGTACTAAGAGCCTGTGCGATATGTACTCCTGGTGCCAAGGCATCTATGATTTTCTGTGGGTTATCTGCGAGGCGGCTCTGCATATGCTGCCGGTAGGCATTGTATGGAGCATTACCAAAAAAATGGGCACCACCCCCATTTTGGGCATCGTTACCGGTCTGACTCTGGTTTCCCCCCAACTGATTAACGCCTATTCTGTGGGAACTGCTGAGAGCATCCCAACTTGGGACTTCGGCCTTTTTCAAATCGAGAGAATTGGTTATCAGTCCCAGATTATCCCCGCTATCCTGGTAGGTTTTACACTGGTCTATCTGGAAAGATTCTTTAAAAAGCACACACCCCAGTCCATTCAAATGATTATTGTTCCCCTCTGCTCTGTTCTTCCCACTGTATTTTTGGCACACGCCGTGCTGGGCCCTATTGGCTGGAAAATCGGCGAAGCCATTACCTTCGTTGTGAAAGCCGGCTTTGAATCCCCCGTGGGCTGGCTGGTAGGCGGTCTGTATGGCCTGCTGTATCCTGTATTGGTCATCACCGGACTGCATCACACCATGCTGGCAGTCGATTTGCAATTGGTTGGCAGCATTGGCGGCACTTATATGTGGCCTATTCTGGTATTGGCAAATATTGCACAGGGTTCCGCATGTCTTGCATACTTCCTCCAGAACCGCCACAATGAAAAAGATGCACAGGTTGCAGTTCCTGCTGTGATTTCCGCTTATCTGGGCGTTACCGAACCGGCTATTTTTGGTATCAACATGAAGTATTTCTATCCCTTTGTTGCTGCCATGATTGGCTCCGGTATTGGAGGCCTGTTCTCTATGAGTTTTACCTGTATGGCCGCTGGTGTCGGCGTTGGCGGCCTGCCTGGTATCCTCTCCATGCAACTGGGCAGTATTCCCATGTTTGCCATCGCGATGCTTATTGCACTGATTGTACCGATTCCGGTCTGCTTCCTGCTGTCCCGCACCGGTCTGAAAAAGTTTGGCAATAAATCTTGAGCAAGATACCGGTTATCAAAGGGTTTGTTTTACCGGCAGATGATGTATAAAAGGCTGAAATTTTTTCAAGGGGAAATCCATTATGGGATTTTCCCTTGAAAGCAAGCCGCCGGAATAAGGAGGTTTTTTCCATGAAGGATTTTCATAAAAGCGTTGTATACCAAATTTATCCCAAGTCCTTTCAGGATACTACGGGAAGCGGTACCGGTGATTTGCAGGGAGTGATCCGCCATCTGGACTATCTAAAAAAACTGGGCGTGGACTATCTGTGGCTGACGCCCTTCTTCGTTTCACCGCAAAACGATAACGGATATGATGTGGCGGACTATCGTTCCATTGATCCCCGATATGGCACCATGCAGGATTTTGAAGAATTGGCTGCCGCTGCAAAAGAGCGGGGACTGGGGCTCATGCTGGATATGGTGTTTAACCATACTTCCACTGAACATGAATGGTTTCAGAAAGCGCTGGCCGGTGATATGGAATATCGGGATTATTATATTCATCGCCCTGGCAAAGCCGATGGTTCAGCCCCTACCAATTGGATTTCCAAATTTGGCGGGAATGCTTGGGAATATGTTCCTGCGTGGGGGGAATACTACCTCCATCTGTTTGACCGGACTCAGGCTGATTTAAACTGGGAAAACCCAAAGGTACGGGCTGAACTTGCCGACGTGCTTCGTTTTTGGATAAACAAAGGCGTCAGCGGCTTCCGCTTTGACGTTGTCAACCTGATTTCTAAACCTGACACCTTTGAAGACGACTTTGAGGGAGACGGACGGCGTTTTTATACCGATGGTCCACGAGTTCATCAGTATTTGCAGGAACTGTGCCGGGAAGCTGGCCTTAATGAAAACGGTATGGTAACCGTGGGTGAAATGTCCTCCACTACGCTGGACAACTGTGTCCGTTATTCCAACCCGGATGAGGGAGAATTATCCATGTGCTTCAGCTTCCACCATTTGAAAGTGGACTATCCTAATCAAAACAAATGGGCACTGCCTGGAGAAGGATTTTCTCCCCTGCCCGGCTTGCGGAAGGTGCTCAACACCTGGCAGACTGGCATGGAGCAGGGCGGCGGATGGAATGCACTTTTCTGGTGCAATCACGACCAGCCTCGAGTCGTCTCCCGATTCGGCGATGATGGAGAGGAATATCGAGTACTGTCTGCCAAAATGCTGGCAACCGTTATTCATATGATGCGCGGTACCCCCTATATATATCAGGGAGAGGAAATTGGTATGACCAACGCCGGTTATGCGGATATTTCTCAGTATCGGGATGTGGAAAGCCTGAATTATTTTCGGATTTTGAAAGAAGAAGGCGTGGGGGAAGAGCAGGTTTATGAAATTCTTCGTCAACGCTCCCGGGATAATTCCCGCACCCCCATGCAGTGGAATGATTCTGAAAACGCTGGGTTTACTACTGGTACCCCTTGGCTGGCAGTCAATCAGAATTATCCGTCCATCAATACCCGGACAGACTGTGCTTCTTCCGATTCCATTTTTGCATATTATCAAAAGCTGATTGCCCTACGTAAAGAATGGGACGTGATTTCAGAAGGCAGTTATATTCCTCTGTTGGAGGAGCACCCCTCTGTCTTTGCCTATCGCCGGGAATATGAAGGAACGCTTCTTACAGTCCTATGTAACTTTACCTCGGAAAACACCTCACTTCCCGAAAATATTCTTCCCCAAAACAGTCGTCTCCTTCTGGGAAATTACGCTTCCTTTACCGTCTCTGCTCCATTGATTTTGCGGCCTTATGAAGCCCTTGTATTTGTGCAATCAGTTGCAGAAAAATGCTCTTGATTTAAACAAATTATCATATTATAATATGGATACAGGAGAATCAGTTGACGCAGGGAGGCCCGTTTAAAACTGTCGCATGCTGACAGAAAGGGGTCTAAACCGGCCTTTTCCCTGCAAAAGCATTTTTTCTTGATAACAAAACCTGTATCAAAATTTGAACACTGGAGGAACGGAGTATGAAGCAATTGCAGGGCGTGGGTGCCAGCAGCGGAATCGCTTTTGGTCCCATTCATTTTTACCGCCATGAACAGCAGCTCATTAACCGGCGCCATGTAGAAAGCACGGAAGCTGAAATGGAGCGCTTTGAAGAGGCCCGGCAAAAAACGATTGAACAACTTGGGGAGCTGTATGAAAAAGCGCTGACTCAGGTAGGCGAACAAGGTGCCCAAGTATTCGAAATCCACCAGATGATGCTGGAAGACGAAGACTATTTGGATTCTGTCTCCAATATCATTACCACCCAGTCTGTCAACAGCGAATATGCAGTCGCCGTTACCTCGGAAAACTTTTCTAAGATGTTCTCAGAAATGGATGACCCCTACATGCAGGGACGCGCTGCCGATATTAAGGATATTTCCGAAAGACTTTTAAAAGTCCTTAGCGGACAGAACGCTGATGGAATGGACTTTGATAAACCCGTTATTTTGGCAGCAGACGACCTGGCTCCCAGTGAGACCGTTCAGCTGGATAAAACCAAAATTCTCGCCTTTTTGACCTCCGGAGGTTCCAGTAATTCTCATACTGCTATTTTGGCTCGTACTATGGGAATCCCTGCCATCGTAGGACTTGGAGACCAATTGGCTGACGAATTAAATGGAAAAGCTGTTGTGGTTGATGGCAAAAAAGGGATTGCGATTATAGAGCCTGATGAGGCTACCCAGGCAGAATATGAAAAGAAGCAGCAGGAACTGGCGGATAAAAAACGTCTCCAGGCACAGCTGAAAGGGCGTCCCGGTGAAACCAAAGATGGCAAGCGGATTTTGACCTATGCCAATATTGGAAACCCCTCTGATGTGGGCGCTGCCCTGATGAACGATGCTGAGGGTATCGGCCTGTTCCGCAGTGAGTTTATCTATTTGGCTGGAAATGATTATCCCAGCGAATCTGACCAGCTGGCCGCTTATAAGAGTGTTGTGGAAAATATGGCTGGTAAACGAGTCATTTTCCGTACATTGGATATCGGCGCGGACAAGCAGGCCGATTACTTTAACCTTCCCCACGAGGAAAACCCGGCTATGGGTATGCGGGCTATCCGTATTTGTCTGACTCGTACGGAAGTATTCCGTACACAGCTGCGTGCTCTGTATCGGGCTTCCGCTTATGGTAAGGTTGCCATTATGTTCCCCATGATTACTTCTGTGTGGGAATTGCGGGAAGCGAAAAAGCTGGCCGAACAAGTAAAGGCTGAACTTCGCACGGAAGGGATTCCTTTTGATGAAGAAATCGAATTGGGCATTATGATTGAAACCCCCGCCGCTGTTATGGTAAGCCGTCAGTTGGCCAAAGAAGTGGACTTCTTCAGCGTGGGCACCAATGATTTGACCCAATATACACTGGCAGTAGACCGTCAGAATCAGAGTCTGGGCCGCTTCTACGACCCCCATCATCCCGCTGTATTGGAAATGATTCGGCAAACCGTCAAAAATGCCCACGAGTTTGGAACTTGGGTAGGCATTTGCGGTGAGTTGGCTGCTGATTTGAGTTTGACCGAAACGTTTTTGGCACTGGATGTAGACGAGCTGTCGGTTGTCCCGTCGGCGGTGCTGCCTCTGCGTGAAAAGATTTGCTCTTTGACCTGTGAAAACCGCGATAAGATTTTGGCTGATTTGGCGGCTAACTGTTAACTTGCTGTACTTGAGGATATAGGAGGATTTTAGTATGTTTTTATTTGGAAAAAAGAAAGCGCAGCCCAAGCTGTATGCTCCGTTGAATGGGGAATATATGCCCATTGAGAAAGTGCCCGATCCGGTTTTCTCCGATAAGATTCTGGGCGATGGGGTGGCCGTTCTTCCTACCGATGGAAATGTGCTGGCTCCCTGTGACGGTGAAATCACCAATGTGGCAGAAACTTTGCACGCCTATGGCATCCAGACGCCGGACGGACTGGAATTGTTGATTCACATTGGCCTGAACACGGTGGAGTTGAAGGGTGAAGGCTTCACTCCATTGGTAAAGGTTGGCGATAAGGTGAAAAAAGGCGATCCCCTTTGCAAGGTGGATTTAGAGCTAATTAAGAGCAAAGGCTATCCGCTGTATACACCATTGCTGATTACCAATTCCGATGATTTGAAATCCATGACAGGCCACTATGCAGCTGGTACTGCCGGTGAGACGGTTGTGGTAGAATACGTAAAATAATTTTGAGAGGAGATTCCTATGGTTTCCAAAATGGTAGACCTGCATCAGGTTGAAGATGTAAAGCGTTTTGTCGAGATGGTTTCTCCCTATGATGAGGACGTAACCCTTTGCTCCGGCCGTTTTGTGGTGAATGCAAAGTCTATTCTGGGCATTCTCAGTTTGGATTTGGAAAAGCCAGTACGGATGGATGTGTATGGCGATGACGCTCAGAGCCTTCTGGATCGCTTGGCGTCCTTTATTGTAGAGTAAGTAACATAAATAAAAAGCCGGAACAGTCAAATCCTGTTCCGGCTTTTCTGTTGCCAAATATAGCTTCGTTATGCCAGTGCCTTTCCTAACATCCGGCAGGCTTCCAATGTTTCTTCATCCGGTGCTTCGCAGCAGATTACACTGTCACAAACAAGGGTTGCTCCTGCCTCTCTGCAGGTATCCTCCCAGTTTCGCATCCATTCGCCATCTCCCCATCCATAAGAGCCAAACAGCGCTATCTTTTTTTCTGCCAGTTTGGGAATACAAGCCGTAAATACCGGTTCGAATTCGCTCTCTTCCAGCTGTTCGCTGCCCATAGATGGGCACCCAAATGCTATAAAATCATAATCATCCATCGCGCCGCTGTCAAAGGCCGTCACTTCATATAGGGTCACGTCTGCACCGGCGTCGGAGGCTCCCGAAGCTACTGCTTCTGCCATGGCCTGTGTATTTCCTGTTCCGCTCCAGTATACTACTGCTGTTTTGCTCATATTGTTTGCTCCTTTACTTATTTATTTTTTGATATCAGGATGCGACTGTCAGCTGTGTCAGGTTTCTTCCCTGCAAAAACAGCCTCAGATACACATCTCTGCATTTTTTATATCTGGCAAATTGTTTTTCAGCTTGTTTCCGGTTTCCATATACCTTCCAGCATCCGGTACACTTCCAGTTTTGTCCCCGGTTTTCCATAAACCCCTGAACATCCTCTGGCGGATACCCCAAGAACAGCCCTATTTCATGAGGGAACTCGCCGCTGTGTGCGATTCTTTCCTTTAAAATTTGTAATGCCTCTTTTTCCGTTTGATGCTTATACCCAACCCTACATAAAATACAGGCAGCCATTGGATGGGCCAAATCCTGCCGTAATTTTTCAGGCCGATACATATATACCAGCTGGCTTTTCCCATTTGCCCGAAGAACCATGATCTCGATTCCTTTTTCTTCCAGAACCTTTTTCCAAGAGGCTTCGCTTTTTTCTTCCAAAACTGGCAAAGTAAATAGGCTTGCAGTTTTTATATTCGCTAATGTAGGTGCGCCGTTTTCAATCAAAATCCTCTCACACATAGGTTACCTCCCTCCACAGTGACGGCTTAGCAGATTTTCCAGTGCTGATATACTGCTGCTGTGTACCCGCGCGATTGGAACCCGATTTCGTTTTGCTTCCTGAGACGCGCTGATGACCATTTTATGGGAAACGGTACTGACAAACACAATCAACAAATCCGGTGTGCCCAATTTCTTTTTTAAGGCCCCGTTTTCTTTTACAAATACCTTTGCCTTACAGCCATAGCTTTTGCATACATCCTCGTATTGGCACACCATTCTTTCGTTTCCGCCAACAATCACCACGCTCATCCTGCTGCCTCCTTTATTTCAATATAGTTAGTTGTAGCTAACTTATGGATAAAAATAAAATCAGTTAGTTTTCACTAACCATAGTATCATAAATTCCTCTCCCCGTCAAGCATTGTTCCCGTTTTTACCATAAATTTTCTAAAGGTTCCTGCATTTTACAAAAAACAGCGGCCGCTTTTATCACGGCCGCCGTCTTGTCTACCGATTATCGATAGGGCAATACAATTTCAGGGTTAATCCGTTCCCCGTTTTCCCACAATTCAAAGTGCAGATGGGCTCCATAAGAATCACCCGTATTTCCTACATATCCAATAATTTGCCCTTTTTCCACATGCTGGCCAGTGGTTACCGCTACCCGGCTCATGTGGGCATATTGGGTTGCATATCCGTCATCATGGCCAATCATTACATGGTAGCCCCAACCATATCCCCATTCGTCTGCTGTATAAGCAGTCAAGACCACGCCGCTTTGAGCTGCTACGATAGGTTGTCCATAGATACCGGCACCGATAATATCAATTCCCTTGTGAGCACGTCCGCCTTCATACCACCCATCTCCCACTTTGGTATATCCAGGAACCGGCCATATGTACCCACTGGAAGAGGGCGGGACTGTCGGAGTAGGTGTAGAAACACTTCCTCCATTATTGTGATTGCTGTTATTATTGGGGGTATTTGGCTCCGGGACAGGAGTGGGGGCCGGAGTAGGCGCAGGAGTCGGAGTCGCTTCTGCTTTTTCTTTTTCCGCCAGCCATTGCTTCTGTATTTCTGCCAGCTGCTGTACCAATTCCTCTTTTTGTTCTTCTGCATCATCAATCTGCTGAGTCACATCCTGCTGGTTCTCTTTCAGCTCCTCCAGCACGCGGGCACTCTCTTCTTGAAGGGAAGTCAGTTCATCTTTTTTATCCTCTAAGGTAGAACGCAAAGTGCTGGCCTCATCCCTGTCAGATTCCAGCAGTTCTTTTTGGTCCGCCATCTCTTCCATCTGGGAGCGAATGGAATCCATCAACTGGGTGTCGTGACGGGTAATGGCAGACATCAGCTCCGTTTTCTGTGCCAAATCCGGCAGGCTCTTTGCTTCCAAAATGATTTCCAGCGTTCCCGCACTCCCCATTTTATATAATGCGCACAACCGCTCTTTTAATGTATCGAAATCCGCATCCAGTTGGGCCTGCGCCTCTTTTAAATCGTCCTGTAATTGGACAATTTCATCATCTAATTGGTCGAGACGCTCATTGGCTGTATCAATTTGCGTTTCTACCACATCAATCTGTTCTTCCAGCGAATTATAATATTCCTGCTGGTGTGCCTCATCATCTTTCAGCTGTTCCAACCGTTCATTCAGTGCTTTACTGCGATCTTCCAGTTCCTGCTGCTGTTGTTGCAGTTCGTCTTTTTGTCCTTCCAAATTGGACAAAACATCAGCGTTTACACTTCCCGCCAGACAAAAAGCTGCCAAAATTGCTGCCATTGCCTTACGCAGTCCGTTTCTTTTTCTCTTCAAACGATACACCTCCTACCGGTATACATAATTCGTCAACTATTATCAGTATACAGGCTTTCCGGCCTTTTTTCAAGCCCAAAATTCATCAATTTTTCTCATAAAATTGTATCATTTCGGATGCAAAAATGCCGCAACAGAAAAACTCTGTTGCGGCGTATAAAATTAGTATGCTTTTGTTGTTTAACGATAACGGTTATTATAATGGTTGCGATAATATCTGTCGCTTAAAAGACGTCCTTTCTTTCGGCGTCCAGGTCTTGTGGCACGATAGCGTTTCCGTCCTGAACCACCCCTGGGGCCATAGCGGTTGCTGAGCAAAACCAGTAGCACTACCACTATTCCCAATGCAATGCAGACCCAAGCCATAATCCCGATAAAGTTTACCTGTCGGTTATCCACTTGCGATACCGAAACCGATACATCCCCATTATAGCTGTCCGCTACAGATTCTTCTGAAGAAGACGGCGTTGGAGACGGAGTAGGAGTTGGGGTTGGGGTTGGCGTAGGAGTAGGGGTTGCCGAAGAAACCGGCGTGTAGTTATTGTAATAATTGGATTGACTGCTGGTAGTATTATTTTCCTGATGGGGCCGAGGGGTGGGAGTGGCTTGAGTGGTGCCTGTATTTCCAGTTCCTTGATGAGTGGTTTGGTTTTCGCCTTGCTGGGTATTTCCACCTTGTTGGGTATTCTCACCTTGCTGGGTATTTTCACCTTGCTGGGTATTTTCGCCTTCCTCAGTATTTTCCCCCGTATTTTCTCCCGTATTTTCTTCTGGGTCTGTGGGTTCCTGTGGATCCGGAGTATTAACAGTTTCTTCCTCCGATGGCTCTGTCAGAGTTTCCGTATAAGTTCGAGGCAGCGATTCTGCCATTACCGGGCTTACCATTGCTATCAACATGAACACACATAGTAAAAGGCTTATTGCCTTTTTCTGTTTTATCATTCCGGCACCTCCAGAATACCCGTTATCTCTTTATATCAAGTTGCCGGCTATTCCCGGCACATAAACATCCATTCTGGAATCATTATATCAGATTTGCGACAAAAAACAACTATTCTCCCCTGGAGAAATGCCGGTTTTTCGCAATTTTCAAAAAAATATTACATTTATGCAATGGTGTTCTGAAATTTCTCTCTCTTACCCCATCATTTCCTTTACGCTCTGTAATTTTTCTTCCACATATTCCACCAAGTTATCCACCAAAGTCAAGTCAATATCTCCTTCCATTCCTAAAACATCCACATGAACAATCGTGCGATCCCCTATCACGGTAGATACACTGACTGCTGGGGTTGCATCACCCAATGCCATTTTCCGGCTTCTGACATCAACAACCGCCATTCCCCATAATAAGGATAACACACTGAGCGTAATAGCTAGCGAAACCCAAAACCACGATGGATTGGCTTTCCCTTTTTTCTTTATGGTCTTCATGGTGCTCCCTTTCTGTCCTCTTATTTTCCGGGAAATCTTTTGTTATTTTCATCCTTTTTTCAGTATGATCTATCTTTTCTAAAATATACACAGAGGCTTTTATTCCATCATTTTTTGAAGAGTCTCTACTAAAACTTCGCCAAACAATGAGCCTGTATAGGAAGCCTCTTCCAATGTGTTAACTTCTGTACCGACTTCCACTAACAACGAGCCTGTTGTCAAATTTTCATTATAAACACGGTTACAAAAATTTAGCGGTCGTGCCAGGTCTGGATATAAATCTGCGGCTGTCTTTTGCAGTTGAAGAGCCAAGTGAAGATTTTCCTGCCAATTTGGGAATCCCAAAGTTCCATCATCATCGCACCCTGTTAAAATCATAAACTGAGCGGCCTTTTTCCCATTGACTACCGCAGTAGGTTTTACTCTTGCACTGTCGCCGCCGCCAATGGCATCACGATGAATATCCAAGGTAATTTGAATAGAAGGGTATTTCTCCAAATTTTTTTTCATGGTTTCCGCAGAACGGGTATAACCGCCGGTATAAGCCGGATAGTCGTGAACGGTGGTGTCATGAACAACGCCAAATCCCGCAGCTTTCAATTTCGCTTCAATAGCATTTCCAACCATTACCACATTTTTGCTTTCATCCTGACTTCGGGTAGGCGTTCCTTCATAATACCAGGGGCTTTCTTCTTCCAAATAGGATTCGGTTGTATGGGTATGATAAATAAGCACCATTGGGGTACCATCTGCTTTGATATTCAAATCCGGCTTTTTCTTTAGCTCGTCGGAAAAATTAAAATTCTGTTTGGTACTGTTACGTATATAAAAATTCTCCACCTGTTCTCCACCACCCATCTGCGTCTCGGAAATCTCATAAGCTTTTGCACCTGGCTTTGGGGTAGGTACCGGTGTGGGCTTTGGCGTAGCAGAAGGCGTTGGTTCCGGCGTAGCGGTTGTCTGAGGTGTTGCTGCTGGCGTATCCATTTCTATCAGTGTGTCCTCCTGAGAAGGGGAGTCCTCTGTGTATATTTCCTGTGCTGCCTTTGGGAGCAGCAGATCTGCCGTTACCAATGCCGCATTTTCTCCGTTGAACATTGGCAGAATCTTTGCACCAAAACATGCGGCACCTGCCAGTACCGTTACTGCTGAAAGAATCCGTAAGCCCCATGGGATTTTTGCTGACATCCATACATTTCCCCTTTGTATCAGTCGGCCTCTGCGTGCCTTTCTTCCACTATATGACGTGGGGGAATTTGATAGAACCAAGCTTTCCAAAATAATGTCCCTATAAACACGAAGGACCGTATCCTATGACAGGATACGGTCCTTTCGATTTTATATAAATCACCATTTTTTTGATTACTTGCGCTCTTCCATGGGGACATACGCTCTCTCTTCCTGAACAGAGCGATAAGCCGGGCGAATGATTTTTCCCGCATTGGTCAATTCCTCTATACGGTGCGCACTCCACCCAGAAATACGGGCGATAGCAAAAATCGGCGTATACAGCTCCAGCGGCAAATCCAGCATGCTGTAAATAAAGCCGCTGAAAAAGTCAACATTCGGGCTGACACCTTTATAAATTTTTCTTTCCTGAGCGATAATTTGCGGCGCCAAGCGGGCAATGGCTGCATACAAGTTGTATTCTTCGATCCGATTCTTTTCTTCTGACAAGCTCTTTACGAAGGATTCCATCACCTTGGCACGGGGGTCAGAAAGGGAATATACAGCATGGCCCATACCATAAATCAAGCCTGCTTTATCAAAGGCCTCTTTATGCAGCAGCCGGCGCAAATATGCGCTGATTTCTTCTTCGTCTGTCCAGTCTTTGACCACGGTTTTCAAATCTTCCAGCATCTGCACCACTTTTATGTTGGCGCCTCCATGCTTGGGACCCTTCAGAGAACCCAGTGCCGCAGCAATAGCAGAATACGTATCGGTACCGGAAGAGGATACCACATGGGTCGTAAAGGTGGAGTTATTGCCGCCGCCATGCTCTGCATGCAAAATCAAAGCAATATCCAATACCCTTGCTTCCAGCATGGTGTACTTACAATCAGGCCGCAGAATATGCAGGATATTTTCCGCTGTAGATAATTCGGCAACAGGTGAATGAATGTACAAGCTCTGCCCATCATGATAGTGGCGATATGCCTGATATCCATAAACCGACAGGAGCGGGAACAAAGCTATCAGCTGCAGACATTGCCGTAAGACGTTAGGAATACTAATGTCACTGGCAAAATCATCATATGAAAACAATGTTAAAACACTTCTTGCCAGGGTATTCATCATGTCCCGGCTGGGAGCCTTCATAATGATATCCCGCACAAAGCTAGTGGGAAGGCTGCGGTATTTTGCCAGCAACTGATTAAAATCCACCAGCTGTTCCTTTGTTGGCAGTTCACCAAACAACAGCAGATAAGTTGTTTCCTCAAATCCAAAACGATGGTCCTGAACACATCCCCGGATAATATCCTCCACATTCACGCCACGATAAAAAAGCTGTCCCTCGCAGGGAACTTCTTTCCCATCAACCTTTTTCGTAGCTCTTACTTCTGAAATTTCTGTTAAACCGGCCAGGACGCCCTTGCCGTTGATATCCCGAAGTCCACGTTTTACGTCATATTTACCATACAGATCCGGGTCAATTTTCCCATTTTCCTGGCATAATTCTGCAAGCCGCTGGATTTCGGGTGTGATTTCTGAGTATACATTTGCCATTGGATTTTCCGTCCTTTCTCATGTTTTTTCAGGGCGCGGCCCGGCATTTCCGATACTTCGGCCCTATTTTCATGCAGTTTCCTACTATTATTTTACAAGTATAGCACACTTTTCCGGGAAATCCCATGTATTTTTTGTGAATTTATATATGAAATACTCAAATTTTTAATTTTTCTCAACTGTTTTCTAAAAAAACATTATGAATTTCTATACAATTTATTCAAAAATTAAATCACTTTATTCTTATCTGATTCTCCTTCTTATGGGCAAAAAGAAAGCTGCTCCGGATACAACTATCACAGAGCAGCTAAGAATATATACTATAGAAAAGGAATCGAGGGAATTACTTCAACTTATTTTGGATGACATTCTGAGCCCAATCCAACACTTTCTTCACATCAGCATCAGTCAGAGAGCCTTTTTTAAAGAACGAGCTCTTTACTTCCAGAGTCAGGACATCTTCCACCATATGTACACCATGACCTTCCAACACGCTCTGAATATCCTTCAGCATATCGGCGCTTCCGTTTACCAAGTAAAAAGCGACATTTTTTGTACGGCTGGCATTCAAATCACTGCAGAAGTGTTCCACAGGGCCAGGCAATTTGCCGGAACCCTCAACGCCGATAAAGACAACTTTTTCTCCCTCACAGGGATATGCGGGGGGAATCTGGTCACATACGCATTGATACACACGACCAATTTCAGATGCGGCAGGCTGAACGATTCCATGTTTGGAAAAATGCAGAGATTTCGCTTTCATGTATGATTCCTCCAAAATTAAAATTAAATGATTATTTTTTATTATACCACGTTTTCTAAAACAATTCTGTAGTTTTCAAAAGAATTGTTGTTCAAAATAATCCTTTTTATTTTGGATAACATAAACAAAAAAAGTTTCCAATACCCCGTCTTTTCCACAAAAACTTGTGAAAAGTTAAAAAATATCCCGAACAACCTGGCTGCTTTGTGCTGAGCGGAAAACAGCCTCCATCAGTTTCATGACTCGCATTACCTGGTCATGACGAATAAGCTGTTGTTCTTCACCGCGGCAGGCACGAATCACATTTCGATAAAAATCGCGGACATCAGCATGAACTTCCGGCAGCGGGAAGGTATCAATCGTCTCATCGGTACGGGGAGCCATTGTCTTGGTAAGACCCGCGGCTGTTACCACCGGGACAGCATCCCGATTTTCCCAGTCTGAAACCATCACAATTTTTCCGCTGCAATCCCAGTCATAGATAATGGCGGAACCATTTTCTCCCTGCATGTACCACCGGGGCAGACTGATAAAATTACTGGTTCCCACTTCTACCTGGACATCCAGTCCGCCTTCAAAGGTCATCAGAATCTTGAACCCATCATCCACCGCCTCGTTGGTCACATTGGACAGCCGTGCATAAACCGACAGTAGCGGCTTGTCTACCATCATCATAATCTGGTCCAGCAGATGTACGCCCCAGTCCAAAACCATACCGCCGCCGTGTTCTTTGGTGTTGCGCCAGTCGCCGGGAATCCCGCGGGAACCATGGACACGAGATTCAATATTGAATATTCGTCCCAGAGTGCCCTCGTCATAAAGCTTCTTCATAGTGAGGAAATCCTCATCCCAGCGGCGGTTCTGGTGCACGGTAAACAGTACGCCATATTGTTTGGAAGCCTCAATCATATCCTGCAATTCTTCATGATTCAGGCAGACCGGCTTTTCACAAATCACATTTTTCCCATGCTTCATGCAGTCAATACATACATCATGATGCAAATCATTGGGAATCGCTACGGTGACCACCTGTACAGCCGGGTCGTTGAGGAGCTCTTCCCGGGAAGCATAGGCATGAATCCCTGCCCGCTCTGCCGCTGCATTGCGCTGCGGCAAAATGTCATATACACCACATAGTGTCAGTTCCTCCATGGTTTTCAGCTGACGCGCATGCCAGGAGCCCATTCCGCCATATCCAATAATTGCTGCACCAAATTTTTCATTGCTCATGGTTCTTTTCCTCGATTCCTTATTCTAAAACGCGGCAGATTATGCCCACCACATGTTGCTCATTTTATCCTCAAAAGTCAAAACACCTTTCAGGAACTCTACCGCCTTGCTCAAGCCCTCGTTCTGGCTCATCAAGCTGTCTTCGTGCTCAATGCTGATGGCATAATCATAGCCTACCATCCGCAGTGCGCTAATCATGTCCTTCCAGTAGAGTGTATCATTGCCATACCCACAGCTGCGGAAAATCCAGGAACGATGAATCTCGTCTGCATAGGGGCGTGTATCCAGCACACCATTGACGGCTGTGTTATACTTGTCCACTCGGGTATCCTTGGCGTGGAAGTGGAAAATAGCATTCTCTTTGCCCAGCTCGCGAATGCAGGCCACTGGGTCCATTCCCTGCCAAATCAGATGGCTGGGATCAAAATTAGCACCGATTTCCGGGCCCACCGCATGACGCAGTTTCAGGAGAGAATGGGTATTGTAAACACAGAAGCCGGGATGCAGTTCCAGAGCAATTTTATTCACACCATGGGCCTTAGCAAAGGCCACAAAGTCTTTCCAGTAAGGAATAAGCACCTCGTTCCACTGCCATTCCAGGATCTTGGAATAATCCTCGGGCCAAGGGCAGGTAACCCAGTTGGGGTACTTGGAATTCTCACAGTCGCCAGGGCAACCGGAAAATGTGTTAATCTGGTGAATCCCAAGCTTTTCTGCCAGCAGGACGGTATCGCGCATATCCTTATCAAAGGCAGCGGCAATCTCCTTATTGGGGTGAACCGGGTTGCCGTGGCAGGAAAGGGCGCTGATTTCCATGTTGTACTTGGCAATGGTATCTTTGAACTCCTGCAATTTTGCATCATCGTTGAGCAGGATGGACGGGTTTGCATGGGCATTGCCCGGATAACCGCCACAGCCGATTTCTACCATTTGAATTCCCAGGCCGCTGAAGTATTTCAGCGCCTCGTCCAAAGAAAGATTTGCGACCAGATTGGTCAAAACTCCAAGTTTCATGATAATTGCTCCTTTTATTCCGATTATAAGTTTTTTAAAGGCCCAATTTTTCGGTCATATAGGTAAAGCTGTTTTTCGCATCCCGGACAGACTCTGCATCCGGACTCTCGTTTTCAATTTCTGCAATGACCCATTCTATCCCAATATCACGGGAGGTATCCACAATAGATTGCAAATTATTTTTTCCATCTCCAATGGAGGTTCCTTTCCCGTCTGCGCCATCTTTTAAATGCACCAACTCCACACGGGTACGGTACCGACGGAGAAACTCACAGGGATTGTCCCCCGCATGGAATACCCAGTAGGTGTCCGGCTCCAACAGCGACCATTTGGCAATCTCATCAATAGGACGCACATCATTTAAAGGCTCAAACTCATGGGCGTGATTGTGATAAACCACTTTCATTCCATAAGCGGCTGCTTTTTCCTGGGCTGATTTCAATACCCGCTCCAGCCGTTCCAGCTCCTCTTGGGTACTTGTTGGGGAATATCCGCATCCAATATAAGGTGTACCTAAAGTTTGATGATAAGCGATAATATCATCCATTTCATTTTCCATCCTGTCAACGCTTTCGTGACAGCTAACCGAAACAAGGCCGAGTTTTTCCAGCGTTTCTTTCATTTGTTCCGCCGGGACTCCAAAGGTTCCGGCAAACTCGATTCCTTCGTAGCCAATTTGTGCGGCTATCGACAGCGCTTCCAGCAGACTCTCTCCATCATGAATCCTATCCCGAAAGCTCCACATCTGAATCGCTTTTTTCATTTGATACTCCTCCTGAACATAACAAGATTAGTCAAAATAAACCGGCTTGCCTTCTGCGGCAGACTTATAAATGGCTTCCAAAATCTTAGTGACTACAATAGCCTGTTCCGGCTTTACCACAACTTCGGTGCCGTTCTTCACCGCATCAATCCACATACGGGCTTCAATATCTTGGGGCTCTGCTGCGCCGCCATCAAAAAAGGCCACACCGCCGGCTGCCAAATCCACCTTTTCCACTACCTGCTTGCCGTACTTGACTTTGTTGATGCGCAGGCCGTCCTTCATATCGGCTCCAGCTTTCACACCACACAGGGAGGTCTTAGCCTCATCCACATCCAGGCTGTTCAATGCCCAGGATGCTTCCAAGTTGATGGTTGCACCGTTTTTCATCACAATATATCCAAATGCGGAATCTTCTACGGTAAACTTCTCCGGGTCCCAGTCGCCCCAGGCGTTGCCGGTTTCAGTCTGGTCGCCCAACTTTTTGTAGACGCTGCCCACAACCATTTTCGGCTCATAGTTATTCATCATCCACAAGGTCAGGTCCAGTGCATGAGTACCGATATCAATGAGGGGACCGCCGCCCTGCTCTTCTTCGTTCAGAAACACGCCCCAAGTAGGAACGGCTCTTCTGCGAATCGCGTGTGCACGGGCATAATAAATCTCACCCAGTTCGTCATTCTCACAAGCTCTCTTCAGATACCAGGAGTCGGGACGATAACGGTTCTGATAGCCAATAGTCAGCTTTTTTCCAGTACGGTTTGCCGCGTCAATCATCTTCTGAGCTTCTGCTGTATTGATGGCCATGGGCTTTTCACACATTACGTGTTTACCGGCTTCCAATGCATCCACCGTGATAAAGCTATGCTCCCGGTTAGGGGTCAACACGTGCACCACATCAATGGTTTCGTCCTTGAGCAGCTCTTTATAGTCCTTATAAACTTTTGCGCCCTCAATGCCAAACTCCTTTGCTGCCTTTTCTGCGCGCTCTACAATAATATCGCAGAAAGCTACCATTTCTACATCCGGCAGTTTGCTCAATGCGGGCATATGTTTGTTGTTGGCAATTCCTCCGCAGCCGATAATACCAATTCTTACCTTATCCATGTTGATTACTCCTTTAATGTAAAACTTGATATCTTTCAAGAGGATTTCTCCTCTGGATGTCTGTTTGAAAGTTTATGATTCTTTTCTCTTGCCAGTGGACTCCCGCAGTACCAATTCGTGGGAAAGCAGTACCATTCTGGAAGGAGAAGAAAGATTTTCCATTTTTTCTGCCAGCAAATTGACAGCGGTTGCCCCGATTTTTTTTCTTGGCTGGGAAACGGTGCTGATGGTCGGCGTGACAATTTGGCTCATGGTTGTATTGTCAAATCCAAACACATCCACTTCTTGTCCCGGTACAATTCCTCGGGAAAGCAATTCCTTTTCGACACCGGCTGCCAATTCGTCTGAAACCGCAAAGATTGCATCCGGTGGCTGTGGAAGCTCCATGAAGTGCCGGCAAGCATACATTCCCGCCCGATAGGTATATTCATAGCGGTTGATAATGTATTCTTTTCGAATTTCGATTCCCCTCTGTCTCAATGCCTGACAATATCCTTCTGTGCGCAAACGGGCTGAATAGACTTCTTCGTTGGAAATAATGGCAATTCGATACCGCTTTCTCTCTGTCAAAGCCATGACAGCGTCAAACCCCGCTTTTCGGTTATCAATTCCTACAGCAGAAAGCGGCGTTCCTTCGCTCCACTCACTGCACATTACCAGAGGGTATTCCCGACCCTGCTCTGCCAACTCTTCCATAGGAAGCACACTCCCTAGCAAAATGATGCCATCCACACTTCTATTCGGCAGCATTTCCAGATATCCTCTCTCAATCTCTCTGTCATTGTGGGTGGCTGAGATAATCACCTGTAACCCACGCTTTGCGGCTTCCGTCTCCATCCCGCGGATTACACCGGAGAGAAACTGATTGGACAGCGACGGCATTACAACCAATATTCGGCCCGTATTTTTGCGTCGAAGATTTCTTCCTAAAATATTGGGGGTATACTCCATTTCCTCTATCACTTTTGTCACGCGTTCACGAGTTTTGGGAGATACGTTTTTATCATGATTCAGTACACGGGAAACCGTTGCAACCGACACCTGAGCTGCCTTCGCCACATCTTTAATGGTTATCATACTCGCACCTCCATGTAATCGATTACAATGATTATTATACAAACATCTTTTTGAAATACAAGTTGTAATTCTGACGGTTTTGTAGCTTTTTGTTTGTGCACTTTCACGCCCAATTTTCTAATGTTTTTTCTGCTATAAAGTTTGTCAATTACCCATTTGAAAAAGTTAGGTTTCTTTTATTCGCTTTACCAATTTTCATTCTTTTTTCATTTGTAGAATTATCCATGGTTTCCCCTGCGATATAATATCAATAAGTGTCGAAAATCAGAGGCTGTCGTTTTTTGCCTTTTATCTGCAGCCTGTAAACCCCCTGCTATTCTTTTAAGGAGATGAATCTGTTGAGCGAGATGCCCAAAAAGAATCCCCAGGAAAACGATCACCAACAGGACAATGTGGTGGATATTTCTTCTTCGTCTAAAAAGAAAACCTCAAAAAAACGTTTGGCAGTCAATATCGGTATTACTTTTCTCAGTGTGCTGTTCATTGTGGCCGGTTCGGCTGCTTTGTATGCTAACTCCCTTTTGTCCAAATATCAATATGTAGAGGAACCCACTACCTCCAAAACTCCCATTGGTACAGTCAATACGCCGACAGAAGAAATAGGTGACGCCGAGATGGTCGATGGTATGTATCACGATGATATGATTACCAATATTCTCCTGTTGGGCGTGGATGACTATACCCCCAACGACCCAGGCCGAAGCGACTCGATGCTGATGATTTCTCTGGACCGGAGACATAAAAAGTTAAAACTAACTTCTTTTATGCGCGATACTTTCGTGTCAATTCCCGGTTATCAGCGCTACAAATTAAATACGGGTTACTTTTTGGGTGGTGCACCACTGCAGGTAAAAACCATTGAAAAGAACTTTAAGGTTGACATTGACCGGTATGTCATTATCGATTTTGAAGCATTCCCGAAAATCATTGATGCTTTGGGCGGCATTACAGTTACGTTGAGTGCAGCGGAAGCGGAAGAAATGAACCGGAAATCCGGTGAAACCGGTGCAGTAGAAGGCGTGAATGATTTGAGCGGTGCACAGGCCCGATACTATTCCCGTATCCGCAACTGTAAATATACAGACCCTGATACAGGCGATGTTTATTATGATGACTATGGCCGCATTCGCCGGCAGCAGCGGGTTATGGATATTCTGGTTGATAACTTTAAAGATGCAGACGCCGGAAAAATTCTGACGCTGGCCAACGAAATTGTTCCCTATCTGATTAGTAATATCAGCCCGGATGAAATGCTGACTTTGGCAACGGATGCTCTCACATATATGAGCTATCCTATTGAAAGCTGCCAGATGCCCAATAACGAACTGCATTATGGTGATACTCTTTATTTGCCCTATATTGACGGTCCGTATAGCGTTTTGATTCCCGATACACTGGAGGACAATGCCCTCTTCCTCAATCGCTTTATTTATGAGGATTCCTTCCCTGAATTGGCAGAGTTCAAATTGCCCAGTGAACAAACCTCCTCTTCCGAAGCAGAATAATAAAATACACATACACATAGCAAACTAGTCCAGAGGATTTCGGTTCTCTGGACTGTTTTATTTTTTACTATTTACAATCTAATACGACTAATCTGATCGTATATTTTCTATATAGAGCTCTTGGCCAGTGAACCTAGAAAATCCCTTTTGATTCCAATTATTTATGAATAATTTTATGAAAAAAACAAAATAAAAATTGGTTAAATCATATATTGCCGATTTGTCTGCTACCACGTATACTGTAAGTAAGGAAACCCGGCATGGAGCGCTTCTGTTGGATACGCCCCCTGCCGGGATGTTCGTTTTTCCCTTGAAGAAAGGAACGGACGGAATTTTTTGGAAGCGCTTAGAGCGCTGGAAAGGAATGGTATTTTACATGGCAGAAAAAGTCAAAAACGTGATTCACCCAAAGGGTGACTTCTTCGACTTGAAGAGGAATCACACCAATGTACGCACCGAAATTGTAGCTGGTTTGACGACCTTCTTTACAATGGCGTACATCATCTTTGTTAACCCCCAGGTATTGGGCGATGCTGGTATGGATACCGGCGCGGTTATGCTGGCAACCTGTATTTCCGCCGCCATCGGTACGGTACTGATTGGCCTTTTGTCTAACTATCCTCTGGCACAGGCTCCCGGAATGGGATTGAACGCTTTCTTCGCTTATACGATTTGCGGTCAGTTTGGATACAGCTGGCAGGCAGGTTTGGCTGCTGTGTTTATTTCTGGCGTGCTCTTTATTATCCTCACTGCCACTGGCGCGCGTGAGTCCATCGTGAATGCAATCCCTCTTCCGATTAAAAAGGCTATCAGCGGTGGTATCGGCCTGTTTATCGCCATTGTTGCTCTGAAAAGCGCTGGCATTGTTGTCGGAAGCGAAAGCACACTGGTAACACTGGGTAATTTTGGAAGCCCCGTTGTTTTGCTAAGCGTTATTGGTTTGATTATCACCATTCTACTGATTGTCTGGAATGTAAAGGGCGGCCTTTTTATCAGCATCATTTTGACTTCTATCGTGGGCGCCTTTATGCAGTATGTTTTGAAACTGCCGATCGGTTTGCCGGAAACCGTTTCTATTGGTAGTTTCCCCTCTTTGGCTCCTACTTTTGGTAAGTTCTTGGATGGCTTTGGCGAACTGCTCAACCTGGGACAAGGTGTTGGCGTTGCCATTTTCTCTTTGATTTCGGTTTTGATTTCCCTGACAATGGTTGATATGTTCGACACTGTCGGTACTCTGTATGGCACCGCTGGAAAAGCTGGATTCCTCACCAAGGACGGCAAGCTTCCGAATGCTGGACGTGCAATGCTTGCAGACGCTATCGCCACTTCCACCGGTTCCGTTATGGGTACTTCTACGGTTACAACCTTTGTGGAATCCAGCGCTGGTATTTCTGCCGGCGGCCGTACCGGTTTGACCAGCCTGACTGCTGCCGTATGCTTTGTCATTGCAATCTTCCTGTCTCCCTTCCTGGGCTTTATTCCCAGTGCTGCAACCTCCCCTGTTTTGGTTGTGGTCGGTGTTATGATGATGGCTGGCGTTCGCGATGTAGATTGGAACGATATGGAAATTGCCATTCCTGCTTTCCTGACCATTGCCATGATGCCTTTTGCATACAGTATTTCTGAAGGTATTGCTTTTGGCTGCATTAGCTACACCATTATTAAGGTATGCCGTGGCAAATATAAGGAAGTTCATCCGGTTATGTATGTCATTGCTATTTTGTTTATTATCCGTTATATTCTGCTGATTGTAAACGCTGGCTAACCTACTAACTTTTAAATCCCCTGTGCAGCCTTGCACAGGGGATTTTTATTGCCAAAATTCCATTGATGGATGGAATTACTCTTTTATATATTACCTTCCTATGGAATTACGTATAGCTCTTTACTGACTCCTCTGCTTTGTAAATAAATAGGTATAAAACAACTTTAAAAGATGCTCTTTCCCTTACAATGATCCATAGTTACGCTCTTTTTATCTTTACTTTTATTCCTCTTTTGAGGAACTACTGAAGCCATGACATATATCTCCAAGCAAAAGAACAACAGAATTCCCCTGCCCAAAATACTGGACAGGGGAATTCTGCTTTTCAGGGTTATTTAAAACAATGTCTTAAAGGAGAAGACTCTTATGATTGAAATTACTTGCACAGACGGCGACGGAAGAGATATACGCCAGCGCCTGCAACGGTCATCATCACAGCGAACAGCATGATCGGAGTTACATCATCAGCAGTGGTCGGAGACTCGGTCTGAGTGCCTTCTGCGGGCTTCTCATTGCTGCTGTTATCCACATTGCCGGAAGATGTATTGCCGCCATCGGGCTTCGAAGTATCGTCCGGTTTTGCGGTGTCTTCAGGCTTGCTATTATCATCGGGCTTGCTGCTGTCATCAGGATCTGCCACTTCATCGTTCGTGCTCAGATTCTCAATGGCTGCCGTCAGATCTCTTACTGCTCCGTCTACTACATCCTGATCGTCTACGCTCAGGCTCTCATCTGCCAACACCAGGTTTGCTGCATACAGAGCGCTACGGAACATGGTTACGCTTTCTGCGCTGTATTTGCTCAGATCAATGGCTGCTGCCTTGTTAATCAGGGCTTCCAGGTTAGCCTTGTTTGCCTTATAACGCTGGGCCATAATAGCTTTCAGCAGTGCATCGGATACCGGCTGGATATCTTCATCCAACGCATCTCCGTTGTCCATCATAGCCTTGCCATTTTTCAGAGCTTCCACCAGGCTCTCCCAATTTTCCTGTACATACTGATCCTTATTCGGAATCATAGCGTCTGCCTTGTTAATCAGCTGCTCCAGCATCGTCTTGTCGCCTTGGACAATGCCCAGACCCCAGATGCCTTCCAGCAGGTTATCCCATGCAGTATCTACTTCTTCCTGGGTAGCTGCACTGTTTTCCAGGACTTCTGCTGCCTTGGCCAGTGCATCTGTAAAGAACTTCTTCGCACTGTCGGTCACGCCTTCTGTGCTCAGATCCTTTGCATACTCATAGGTTGCTTTCAACAAGGTTTTGTTCGGACGGGATACGATAACTTTTGCCGTTCCTACACAATCGGGGTTCTCGTTGGAGGTTGCGGTTACGGTCATCTCGGTTGCTTTTTCATCTGTTCCCAGGAACAGCTGACCATTGGTAATCAGGGTCTCATCGCTGGTGTTGCCGGAAAT
>OBYM01000074.1_pt1 | contig 66126 bp, 56 predicted proteins | sample 1538191 | NCBI WGS metagenome assembly OBYM01 (sample SAMEA2580165, study PRJEB22360) | human gut metagenome | biome: human gut; feature: human-associated habitat; material: faeces | place: Denmark | collected 2008/2010 | reverse complement strand
TCTTGTTCTTACGGGCAGCTTCGGACTTCTGCTTCCGCTTCAGGCTGGGGCTGACATAGTGCTCACGCTTCTTGACCTCAGCGATCACGCCCTCCTTAGCGCAGCTCCGCTTAAACCGGCGCAGAGCGCTCTCCAGAGACTCGTTCTCCTTGATGCGAATTTCAGACATTGTTTTCCCTCCCTCCGGCAGTGTCCGGCTTCATCCAGGACACATTCAGGGCCATATCGGCTTATTTATTATAGAGGAAACCTTTGGCTTTGTCAAGGCCATTTTTCCTTATTTTATAATCAGGTTCACCAGTTTGTTCTTCACAACGATGGTTTTCCGCAGGCTTCCCTCCTGCTTTTCCAGGAACCGGGCGATGCGCTCGTCGGCCATGGCGTTCTTCACCACGTCCTCATCGGGGAGGTCTGCGTCCATAACCACCGTACCGCGCATTTTGCCGTTGATCTGCACGGCCACGGTAACTTCTGCGTCCTTGCACTTTTCCTCGGAATAGGCGGGCCAGGGCTCGAAGGCGATGGTGCCCTCATGGCCCAGGGTGGACCAGATTTCCTCGCCCACATGGGGGGTGATGCAGGAAAGCATCTTGATGAAGCCCTCGGCGTATTCCCTGGGGCAGGTGCCGTTCTTATAGACCTCGTTGACGAACACCATCATCTGGGCAATGGCGGTATTGAAGGCCAGGGCCTCGTAGTCCGCCGTGACCTTTTTCACGGTCTGGTGATAGATTTTCGTCAGCTTTCCGTCGTCGGTGTCGGTGATGTTTGCGCTTTCCGCAAAGAAATTCCACACCCGGTTGATGAACTTCCGGGCGCCGGCCACGCCGGTCATGCTCCAGGGCTTGGACACTTCCAGGGGGCCCATGAACATCTCATAGAGCCGCAGAGTGTCGGCACCGTATTCCCGGACGATGTCGCTGGGGTTCACCACATACTTGGGGAACCGCTTGCCCATCTTGATGCCGTTCTCGCCCAGGATCATGCCCTGATGGACCAACTTGTGGAAGGGTTCCTTCACCGGGGACAGGCCCTGGTCGTACAGGAACCGGTTCCAGATGCGGGAATACATCAGGTGGCCCACGGCGTGCTCCGGTCCGCCGATGTACAAATCCACCGGCAGCCAGTGCTTCAAAAGCTCCGGGTCGCAGAAGGTCTTGTCGTTGTGGGGATCGATATAGCGCATATAGTACCAGGAGGAACCGGCGCTGCCGGGCATAGTGGAAGTCTCCCGGACCCCATGGATGCCGTTTTTATTGTACTGCTTCCACTCGGTGGCGTTTTCCAGCGGAGCCTGGCCGTTGCGGCCCTTGTAGTCCTCCAGTTCCGGCAGCACCAGGGGCAGCTCGTCGTCGGGCAGGAAGTAGGTCTTGCCGTCGTCGGTGTACACACAGGGCACCGGCTCGCCCCAGTAGCGCTGGCGGGCGAAGATCCACTCCCGGAAATGATAGTTGGTCTTTCTCCGGGCCACGCCCATCTTTTCCAGCTTGCAGGTGATGGCCTCCTTGGCCTCCTCCACGGTAAGCCCGGTGAACTCCTCGGAATTCATCAGCTTGCAGCCCTTGCCCAGGTAATCCTGCTTCTCAAAGGCGTGCTCGGACACGTCCCGGCCCTCAATGACCTGGATCATGGGGATATTGTGGACCTGGGCGTACTCAAAGTCCCGCTGGTCGTGGCTGGGCACGGCCATGACCGCGCCGGTGCCGTAGCTGGCCAGCACGAAGTCGCCGATAAACACCGGTACTTCCTTGCCGTTCACGGGGTTGATGGCGTACACGCCCTTCAGGGGGCAGCCGGACTTGGTCTTGTTCAGTTCCGTCCGGTCCATGTCGCTCTTTTTCAGGGAATCGGCAATGTAGGCGTTGACCTCGTCCTTATTTTCGATGCGGTCCATCAGGTCCTGAACGGTCTGTCCGTCGGGGGCCAGGACCATGAAGGTAATGCCGTAAATGGTTTCGATGCAGGTGGTGTAAATGGAGAACTGTCCGCCGCCCACCAGCTGGAAGTCCACCTCCACACCGGTGGATTTGCCGATCCAGTTCCGCTGAATTTCCTTGGTGGATTCGGGCCAGTCGATCTCGTCCAGGCCCTCCAGCAGTTTCTCGGCAAAGGCAGGCTGGTCGATGACCCACTGCTTCATGTTCTTCTTGACCACCGGATAGCCGCCCCGCTCGCTCTTGCCGTCGATGACTTCATCGTTGGAAAGCACGGTACCCAATTCCTCGCACCAGTTCACGGGCATTTCCACCCGCTTGGCGTAACCGGCCTCGTAGAGCTTCTTGAAGATCCACTGGGTCCACTTGTAGAACTCTGGGTCGGAGGTAGCGATCATCTTGGACCAGTCGTAGTCAAAGCCCAGTTCTTTCAGCTGTGCGGAAAACGTTTCAATGTTCTTCTGGGTAAAGCCGTTGGGATGGTGGCCCGTGGACACGGCGTACTGCTCGGCAGGCAGGCCGAAAGAGTCGTAGCCCATGGGGTGCAGCACGTTATAGCCCTGCATCCGCTTCATCCGGGACATGATGTCCGTGGCGGTATAGCCCTCCGGGTGGCCCGCATGGAGGCCCACGCCGCTGGGATAAGGGAACATATCCAGCACGTAATACTTGGGCTTGGAGAAGTCCCACACATCCGTATGGAAGGTGTCATGCTCCTGCCAGTATTGCTGCCATTTCTTTTCGATTTCGCTGTGATTATAGACGCTCATGGTTTTCTCGGTCCTCTCTTAAACCCCGTCGGGGGTGATGATCTCGCCAAGATCGATCTTTTCGGCATCGGCCCAAAGCCGCTCCAGATCGTAGAATTGCCGGGCTTCCTCGGTGAATACATGAATAACCAGGCAGCCGTAGTCCAGCAGTTCCCAGGTGTTGCCCCGGTGGCCCTCCCGGCCCAGGGGCTTCTCTCCGGCTTCCTCCAGAGCGTACTCGGCGAAGTCGCAGAGGGTCCGCACATGGGTGTTGGATGTGCCGGTGCAGATGAGGAAATAATCCGCCAGGCTGGATACCCGGTCGATCTTCAGAAGCCGCAGGCCCACGGCCTTCTTGCTGTCCAGAGCCTTGGCGGCAATGGCGGCCAGTTCTTTTGCAGTTTTCATGGGCATTGATTCCTTTCTGTGGGGATTTATACCCCGTGTTCGAGTAAATAGCGCAGGGCCTCGCCGGACTCCGGAGAGACCTCCCGGCCCTGTTCCTTCAGGAGGGCCAGGGTGCTTTCAAGCCCCAATTTCAGGGCCTGGTCGATGTTTTCATAAGCGGCCTTTCGGAGCTTTTCCACCCCGGGGAAGTCCCGGTTTGGCTCCACATAGTCCGCCACATAAATGATTTTTTCCAGCAGGGTCATATTGGCCCGGCCGGTGGTGTGATAGCGGATGGCGCTGACCACGGCTTCGTTTTCCCCAAAAATGCGCTCCGCCACCAGGCTGCCGGTGAGGGCATGAAGGGTCTTGGGGTTTTTCCGGGAAAAATCACCCAGTATCGTACCATAAGCCCTGCACAATGTCAACTGCAAGGGTCCGTCCAGGGCCTTGGTAATGTCGTGGAGCAGGCCCGCACGGGCAGCGTCCGTCTCATCGGCCCCGTAGAGCCGGGCCAGTTCCACCGCCGTCTGGCGGCAGCCGAAAATGTGGGCCACCCGCTTTTCCTTCATCAGCGGAACGACTACTTTTTCCAGTTCCGGCATGGGAAGATTTTTCCAGTTGGCATTGGCCCCGTAAAGGCCATGGGCCCGGATGAAGTCCGCCACGGCCTCGTCCAGGAATTCCCCGGCGCAGCCGAAGGCGATGAGCCGCCGCAGGTCCGAGGAGGAAATGGCCACCACGGGATTTTCCAGCACGGAAATTTTGGCTCCCATGGCCTCCAATTTGGCTTTTTGCGCCTCGATGGCCTCCCGCTCGCCCTTTTCGCCCCGGTACATCACCGCCAGAGCGGCATTTTGCAGGATGCTTTCCGGCTTGCGCCAGGAATCGAAGGACAGGAACATATCCGTGCCCATGAGCAGGGTCAGTTCCGCATCCCGGTACGCTTCCCGCAGCTGGGCCACGGTCTCATAGGTATAGCTGCGGCCCTGGCGGCGCATTTCCAGATCGCAGACCTCCAGGCCGGGTTTGTCCTTACAGGCCAGATGCAGCATCTTAAGTCGCTGCTCCGGCGTTGCGGACCCGGCAGGGATTTCTTTGTGGGGCGCCAGATAGTCCGGGACCATCAGCAGCCTGGTTAGCCCCAGCTTTTCCAGTGCGTAGGCTGCACCCTGAATGTGCCCGGTGTGGGGGGGATTGAAGGTCCCGCCATAAATGCCGATTTTCTCCATGTTCCTTCCTCCTGTTCTCTATATTTCCCGGAAAAACGGCTCAGTCCTTGTTCCGAAGCTGCCGCTCCCGGTCCCGTTCGATGGCCCGCTCAATGGCCTTTTCCTTAAAATAGGCGTTGCGCTGCTCCCGCTGGGCCTGAGCAGCGTGCCGCCGGGCCCGCTGGCTTTTCCTCACCGGGTCCAGCTTGCCGGGGGTCACGCTCTTCCGCTTGGCCCGTCCGGTCATGTTCCGCTCCTCCTGCTTCTTCTCGCTGAAGCGATAGAGGACGAATTTCGTGCCGATGACCGCCACGCCGTCGGCGCCGGTGGCCTCACAGAGAGCGTCGCTGACCTCTCTGGGGGTCATCATAGCCCCTTCCAGCACCTTGCCCTTCACCAGTTCCCGTGCGGTGAGCTGGTTGTCCGTCTCGGCGACGACCGCCTCCGTAACGCCGCCCTTGCCCACGATGAGGGTCGTTTCCAGCGGATTGGCCTTGGCCCGCAGTTCCGCCCGTTCCTTACTTGTCAGCATAACCTGCCTCCTTCATTTTTTCATACAGTACCTTCAAGGCTCTTGCCCGGTGGGAGACCTGATTTTTCTCCTCCGGAGCCACCTCCGCCAGGGTCTTGCCCAGGGGCGGATAATAGAAAATGGGGTCGTAGCCGAAGCCGCCGGTGCCCGCAGGGGCACGCAGCAATTCTCCGTGGACCTCGCCACGGGCCTGGATCATTTGCCCCTCCGGGGTCATCAGGGTAATGACGCAGACGAACTGGGCCTGCCGCTGGCCGTCCGGAACATTTTCCGTATTTTTCAGTAAAAGCTGCAGCCGGCCCCAGTCGTCCAGGGTATCGTCAAAGCCGTACCGGGCGGAATACACCCCCGGCGCTCCGTTCAGGGCGTCCACCGCAATGCCGGAGTCGTCCGCCAAAGCCGGAAGGCCCGTGGCCTCCATGACGGCCTTGGCTTTCAGCAGGGAATTTTCCTCAAAAGTCGTCCCCGTTTCCTCCACGTCAATATCCACGCCCAATTCCGATTCCAGCACCAGCTGAATATCGAACCGCTCCACGATTTTCTGAATTTCCACCAGCTTATGGGGGTTCTTGCTGGCCAAAACCATTTTCATAATTACAGCAGCGCCTCCACAAAGTCCCGGGACACGAAGGGCATCAGGTCCTCCGGCTGTTCGCCCACGCCCACCAGCTTCACCGGCAGCTGCAGGCTGTCCGCCACGGCAATAACGATGCCGCCCTTGGCAGTGCCGTCCAGCTTTGTAAGCGCAATGGCCGTCACACCGGCGATCTCCTTGAACTGCTTGGCCTGGATGAGGCCGTTCTGTCCGGTGGTTCCGTCCAGCACCAGCAGCACCTCCTGGGCCGCATCCGGCAGTTCCCGGTTCACGATGCGGCTGATCTTGTTCAGCTCGTTCATCAGGTTCTGCTTGTTGTGGAGCCGTCCGGCGGTGTCTATCAGGATCACGTCCACATTCCGGGCCTTGGCGGCCTGGATGCCGTCAAAGACCACGCTGGCCGGGTCGGCTCCCTCATGCTGGCGGACAATATCCGCCCCGGACCGGCCTGCCCAGATCTCCAGCTGGTCCGCAGCCGCCGCCCGGAAGGTGTCGCCCGCCACCATCAGGACCTTCTTGCCCTCTTTCACCAGCCGGGTAGCCAGCTTGCCGATGGTGGTAGTCTTGCCCACGCCGTTGACGCCGATGACCAGGATCACGCTGGGCCGGGTGGTCAGGTTCAGTTCCGGCGTACCTACGTTCAGCATCTCCGTCAGGATGTCCTTCAGGGCGTCCTTGGCCTCCTCGGTGGTTTTCAGGTGGTCCTCCCGAACCCGCTTGCGGAGCCGTTCCACGGCCTTGCCGGAAGTCTCTACCCCCAGGTCCGCCAGAATGAGGCTCTCCTCCAACTCGTCGTAAAAATCGTCGTCCAGCTCGGAAAAGCCGGAAAACACCTGCCCCAACGTATTGCTCAGGGCGTCCCGGGTCTTGGTGAGGCCCGCCTTGATCTTATCAAAAAATCCCATGGTTTTTCTCCTTTATTCCACGATTCCCAGATATTCTTCCATCTGATTCAGGTCCAGCCGCAGCAGCTTGGAAACGCCCTGCTCCTGCATGGTCACGCCGTACAGGACGTCCGCCGCTTCCATGGTGCCGCGCCGGTGGGTGATGACGATGAACTGGGTCTTTTGGCTCAAATTATGCAGGTAGCTTGCGAACCGCTCCACGTTCCGGTCGTCCAGGGCTGCATCGATTTCGTCCAGCATACAGAAGGGCGTGGGCCGAACCTTCAGAATGGCAAAATACAATGCGATGGCCACGAAGGCCTTCTCGCCGCCGGACAGAAGCGTAATGGTCTTGACCTGCTTTCCGGGGGGCTGCACCCGGATCTCGATGCCACAGGTCAGCGGCTCCGCCGGGTCCTCCAAGAGCAGTTCGCCCTTGCCGCCGCCGAACATTTCCTCAAAGGTCTTGCCGAAATACTCGTTGATTTTTCCGAATTCCGTCACGAAGATGCCGGTCATTTCCTGGGTAATGTTTCGGATGACGCTTTCCAGTTCCCGCTTGGCGGTCAGCACGTCGTCCCGCTGGGAGGCAAGATACGTGTAGCGCTCGTTGACCCGTGCGTACTCCTCGATGGCTCCCAGATTCGGCGTTCCCAAAGCGGCAATGCTCCGCTTCAATTCTCCGATGCGCCGGTTGCCCGCCGCCACGGACTCGATCTCGCCCTTTTTCTCCACCGCCGTGCCGGGGGTCAGACCGTAATTGTCCCACAGCTTGTCGATGATCTGCTTTTCTTCCATCTGGGCCGCCTGCTTTTTCTGCTCCAGCAGGGCGCAGGCCCGCTCCATATTGAGAATATCCTTGTTTTTCTCCTGGGTCTGCCGCTCGCAGAGGGTCTTTTCCGCTTCGGTATCCGCCCGCTTGCGAAGCTGGTCCTCCAGGTCCTGCTTGTCCCGCCTCACTTCCCGGTCGTTCTGCTCTATCCGGGCTTTCAGGTCCAGAATCTGGGCTTCCAGGCCACGAATTTCCTCCTGAATGTCCTTGGAAAGCTGGATTTTCCGGTCCCGGTCCCCTTCCATGGAGGCCCGGAGAGCTTTCAGGTCCTCCATGTGATTCCGGGCGGTCTCCGCCTCGGCGATGAGCGCCGCCTCCTGGGTTTTCAGATCCGTCAGTCCTTCGGTAATATGGGCGGATTTTTCCGCCGTGTCTGACTGGCTGCCTTCCAGCTTGAAAAGCTCGCTGCGGGTCTGGGAAAGGTCCAGGGTGTAAAGCTGTAATTTTGCCTTCTGGGCTGCCAGCCGCTCCCGGTCGGCACTGCGGCGCTTTTCCAGGCTGGCACGCTCGGCCCCGGCATTTTCCCGGGCATCCAGAATGGCCTGCAGCAAAATGGCATACTGCTTTTCCTGCCCTTGCAGGGTCAGCACGGAATCCTGGGCCGCACGAAGCTGCTCGGCAGCGGTGGAACGCTGGTATTCCACCTCGTCCACCCCCCGCTGGGCCTCCTGCAAATCCTTCTCCAAAGCGGCCAGCTTGTCCTGCAGGGTCTTTTGCCTGGCCGTGAGTTTTTCCAACTCGTTGGCACGGGACAGGATACCTGCGTCCTTATTCATGGAGCCGCCGGTCATAGAGCCGCCGGGGTTCACTACCTGACCGTCCAGGGTCACGATTTTGAACCGGTTCTGATAGGTCCGGGCCATGGCAATGGCGGCGTCCATATCCTCCACAATGACGATACGGCCCAGCAGATTTTCCACAATGCCCCGGTATTGGTCCTGACAGCTGACCAATTTGGAAGCGATGCCCACAAAACCCCAGCACTGCTCCAAGCCCTTTTCCGTCAGGCTCTTGCCCCGGATCACGGACAAGGGCAGGAAGGTAGCCCGTCCGCCGCCGGTGCGTTTCAGGAAGGAAATGGCGGCTTTGCCGTCCTGCTCCGTGTCCACCACGATCTGCTGCATAGCGCCGCCCAGAGCAATTTCAATGGCGGAGGTATATTCGTCCTCCGTGCGGATGAGCCGGGACACCGGCCCATGGATACCGGAAAGCCGGTTCCCCTGCTGCATTACCAGCCGCACGGACTTCTGATAGCTTTCAAAATCCCGCTCCATGGCCTGGAATACCTGGACCTTGGCCCGGATGCCGTCCAGCTGAGCGGTCACGTCCCGCTGCTCCTTGGTAAGCTCGTCCCGGCGCTTGGTCCGGTTCTGGAGCCGCAGGCCGTAGCCGGAAATCTGGTTCTGGTTGACCGTCACCGCATCCTGTGCATTCTTCAATTCCCGGCGGACCCTGTCCAGGTCCCCACGGGCGCCCTTTTCCCGGTCCGCTGCGGCAGTCAAATCGCTCGTCAGCTGCTCGAGCCGCTGGTCATTGTCCTGAATGGACGCCTCCACGCTGCGGCATTCCGCCTCTCCGGCGGCGATTTGGGAGGTCAGTTCCGTTTCCTTGCCCCGCAGTTCCAAATAGCGCTTCTGCAAGCCCTGAGCGTTGGCGGTCATGGCAGAGAGCGTTTGCTGATACTCCCCGATGCCCTTCCGCTTGGCAGCCAGGCTGGCGTCGATCTCCTCCAACCGCCGTCTGGCCTGCTCCATCTGGGCAGTCAGGCCGCCGCTGCGGTCATCCTCGGCCTTGCACTCGGCTTCCAGCCGTTTCAGGTTGTCCTGATTGTTGGCGACGTTGCCCTGCAGCACCGCCAGCTGGCCGGAAAGCTGCTGGCCCGCCGCCTCCTGCATGGAGACCTTCACCCGGATGTTCTCCACCTGGGCGTCCTTTTCCCGCAGAACGTTGCCCAACTCCTCCGCACGGGCATAGTGCTTGTCCAGGTCCTCATGGGCCTGTTTCAGCACGAAATCGGCGGAGGTGAAATCCTCCTGGGCCTTCCGGGCGGACTCGGAGAGCTTATCCAGGGTCTGCAGCCACACGGCTACCTCCACGCCCTGCAATTCGTCCTTCATGGCCAGATATTTTTTGGCCTTTTCGGATTGGTTTTTCAGGGGGTCCAGCTGAATTTCCAGTTCGGAAACTTTGTCCCCAATGCGCATCAGGTTGTCCTCGGTGGTGGCCAGCTTCCGCTCGGTCTCCTCCTTCCGGTGGCGATACTTGGAAATGCCCGCCGCTTCCTCGAAAATTTCCCGGCGGTCCCCGCTTTTCAGGGAAAGAATTTCGTCAATGCGGCCCTGACCGATATTGGAATAGCCCTCCCGGCCCAGACCGGTATCCATGAACAGCTCATGGATGTCCTTCAACCGGGCAGACTGGCGATTGATATAATATTCGCTGTCCCCGGAGCGATAGTAGCGCCGGGTGACCATGACCTCGTCGGCATCATACAGAAGCGCCCGGTCGCTGTTGTCCAGGGTCAGTGTGGCCTCCGCAAAGCCCACGGCCCCCCGCTTCTGGGTGCCGCCGAAGATCACGTCCTCCATCTTGGCACCCCGAAGGGTCCGGGTGCTTTGTTCGCCCATGACCCAGACGATGGCATCGGAAATATTGGATTTCCCGGAGCCGTTGGGACCCACGATGGCGGTGATATCGTCGCCGAAGCGGATGACTGTCTTGTCCGGGAAGGACTTGAAGCCCTGAACCTCTAATGATTTTAAATACACAGTATGACCTCATCCCGAATGGTAAATTAAATCAGTTTATTTTACTCAAAAACCGGGGAAATTGCAAGCCCTTCCGGGGCCTTTTCGGAAAATTTCCCGTGTTCGGGCCGAAAAAAGCGCCCCATCCCGGGTTTTGGGATAGGGCGCAGCAGATTTAATTCTTCTTTTTCCGAAGCTGGGAGGTCAGGGTCAAAGTGCCCGCCCCGGCGCAGCAAAGGAGCAGCATCCAGAGGCCCACGTTTTCCGTGTCGCCGGTGTAGGGGGTCTCCCCGGCGCTTTCGCCGTGGAAGATCCAGTCGGTCTCCCCCACCCGGTCGGCATAGCGGTTATCCAGTTCCAGCGGGGCCGTCAGCTTCACGGTCAAAGTAATGGACTTCCCCGCCGGAATGGTCCCCAGCAGGATGCGGTCCTCGGTGGCGTCCCCGGCGGTACCGGTGAACAGCACCCGGTCCCCCAGCCGAATTTCCATGGCCAGGGCTTTCAGGAATTCCACATCCTCCGGCTCGTCATGGGGTTCAACAGACATCCAAAGCCGCAGCTGTTCCCCACGGGCGGTGTTGGTGACGGTGACTTGCTGAATGAGTTCGTCGCCGGGCATGACGTTTTTCAGCCCGTCGAACAGGTCCGTAGTGGTGTACTCGCTGCCGGGAGCAAAGGCGAAGCCCTTGCCGGTAAACTCCACGCTGCCCGTGGCATAGACGCTCATAGGAAGCAGGAGCAGCACCAGTGCCAGAACAAAAGCAATTCGTTTCATCCCTGCACCTCCTTCAGAAGCCCGTCAGTATCAACGGTAACGCCCCAGGCTTGCTCCACGGCCCTTGTGGGCGTGCTCTGGATGGCATCCGCCAGGATTTCCAGGGACAGCGTATAGCCATCGGGAGCGTTGGCTGCAACCTCCGTACAGGAATGGATGAGATCCGGGGTATTATGGTCGGGTGCTACCGGCGCTTTGGCGTAATAGTAGCCGTCCTTCTCAAACCAGTCCACCTTATTCAGGTCCATCTTATAGTCCTGATCCGTCACCGGCTGTGCGGACACGTTGCCGTCTTTATCCTTCCAGGTGAATACCAGCTTGACACGGATATAGCTTTGCGTGTCGCCGGTATTCCGGATCGAAACGTCGGTTTTCACGTTGTCCTGAAAAGTTTCATCCACTTTACAGGTCACATGGCCGTACTGAAACACGTTGGTCAGGGAGGGCGTTGTGACCATCAGGAACGCCAGGGTCGCCCCGCCGGCGATGCACAGTACCAAGGCCAGCGCCACCAGCGTTCCAAACCATTTCCGTTTCATGCTTTCTCCCTCCTCCATCGATTATCCGCAAAGGCACAGCCGTTGAGCCAGAATACGAAGTCACGTTTATTCGTGAACGTAACTTCTGCTTTCCCGTTCACCACATCCTCGGGCTTCACGATCTGTCCATTGCTCTGGCACTTGTACCGCCAACTCCAGCTTTCCACTTCCGTGACGGTATACCCGCCCATCTGCAGGCCCTGAATGGTCTTGCTGCCGTTGCCCTGTACCGTTACTTCCATGGAGAATCCATTCGGCCCGGTAATACGGAACAGGAAACTCTGATTCTCGTCGATTTCCGCACAGCCTTCCTTCCTGATGGTCAGGTCAAACACATCCAACTCGAACTTGGCGTAATACGTTGCGGCTTCGTAGCCCGTCACACCATTCCCAAGGTCCTTGGTCTTCTCGGGGGTCAGCTTGTTGTTTGCAATCCAAGCGGCAGCCACCGGTTCTGTGCAGCCCTCGTCCTTGTACCAGCCAACGAACTTATAGCCGCTTGCAGACGTAGGCATGGAACCCGCTGCCGTGCCGGTAATGACCTTCAAATCATTTTCCTGATAATTGTCCAGCGTGCCGCAGCCGGCCGGACCGACGACCTTATAAAGGATGTTTACAGTCTCCTCATTGTAGTAGAAGATTTTCACGTTCTTGTTGGCGACATTATCAGGGTCTTCGATAGCAATGTTGATGGCCTGATTCTCGGCGCTGATCAGCTTATAGCCGGGAATGTCCTTTGCAGTCTGCGTCACCTGGGCCTGATAGCGGGCCGTGCCGTCTTCGCTTTGTGCAATCTCATTGCCAGTAGCCTGGTCAATAAACCGGAACACATACGGATACTCGATGCGGTCATAGTACAGTTCCAGCAAAAGGCCACCCGCATTCAGCTTGCCGGAAGCGTTGCCCCTTGTTCCATTAAACTGAAAGCCTGGAATCTCCAGCGGGGTCTCGGAATACGTATTTCCGATCACGCCGTTCAGGTTGGTACTGCTCCGGTACTCGGTATAGCCGTCGCCCGCAATGTTCTGAATCCAGTGAACAGCTCTCACCGGTGCATGGACATCGTCCTTGACGTACCAGAAGATGATCTCATTGCCTTCGGCAGCCAGGACCAGCTGCTTCTGATAAGCGTCCGGGGCGTAACCGGCGATTTGCTTGAAGGGCTCGGTAACGACTGCATCACGGGTCGTCACGGTCTTCGGGTCGGCCAGCTGCTTTTCCGTTCCCTTTTCCAGATACTTGACGGTGTATGTCACCTCCGGCTTTGCCACATACATGAAGGTGAATACATTCTTCACCCCGCCGTCAATATCCATGGTGAGAGAATGGCTGCTGACCACGGGGAAATAACCGGACTGATAGCCCTCGTCCAGTTCTGTACCCGTCTTGGCATCGAAGGTCTTGGTCGTACCTGCCAGGGCGCTGCCGGTGGTGTCATCCGCAATATAGGTAAGCGTCCCATCCGGATTCTCAACAGCATATTTGACGGTATACTTCACCAGCGTGTTGGAACTCCACTTGGCATAGAGGTTCAGGTCCCGGTTCACCGGCATGGAGAAATCGAAGGCCTTTTCTTCGCCGCTGTCGCTGATGTAGAACCAGCCGACGAAGGTATAAGCCCCGTTGGTGGGGTCATTCGGCTTCACGACGGTCGTACCATGGGGAACATTCTCCCAAGTATCCAGCGGATTTCCATTCATATCCAGTACATCCTTGGTCAGATACGTCTTGACCGTGTGGGTCTTGGGGGTCCACTTGGCGTAGAGGACAACGTCGGAGGCAGGCATGGTCATGGTGGCCAAATCCGCCTCGGAACCCTCATAGCACCCGGGCGTCGTGTACCAACCGGCAAACACATAGGCATTCTTTTCCAGATTTGCAGGATATTCCGGAGTGAAGTCGTAGCCGCTTAGCGGTGCCTCAAACTGCACACTGCTATCCTTACCTGTAACATAGGCGTTGTAGTTGTAGAAGCTCAGATTATAGCTGTTGCGGGTGTAGCAGAGATAGTTTTTGTCGTTAATATAATAGTAGCTTCCTCCAAACAATCCGCCCTCATGATAACCTGCATAAGCGACACCGCCCTGCTCCATTTTGTCAAACTTAGGATCAGACCACCACTGAGTAAAACCAGTAATATTGTGAAATTCCTCCGAATATGTTAATTGGCACTCCTTTTCTAGCGTAATCTGCTTGTAAAGCTTAAAGTTCTTTCCGTCATGCGTGTAAGTTCCTGTTTCGCCGTTCAGCGTTTCGATGTAGTAGTAAAGCACTGCACCAGATTGCGCACTTGATTTTTCAAACACGATGTTTTCTCCTGGCATTGTATCTATACTGCCAAGCATAGTGTCGGCCTTGAATGACTCACACCCATCAGGGACATCCCACCAAATGGTGTCGTTTCCATCCTTTATCGGGAAATTGCCGTGGATATCCGCGCCGTACTTTGCGGTGATCGTCTTAATCACCTTATAACAGCTATCACTATGCGAGTGCATAAACCATTTTTCACAATCGAGCACTCTGAATTTCAGCGTATAGGTATTTCTCGTGAAATACACATTCAGCACGGTGGAGCCGTCGCCCTTGACGGTCACAGTCTCGGCTTTATCTTCGTTGTAGGTAAAATGTGTGCCGTCTCGGCCATCAAAGCTCTGATTCTTATAATCATCACTCTTTTGCTCTGTATCTGGCTTCACATTGGCAGGCTTGTAGGTTCCGGCCACGCTGTAACCATTGTCGTTGGCATTTTCATACCAGAACACCACCGTAAACCCAGACGTACCGATTTCCCAATTTGCCGCATAACTTGTATTCTGTGCAGGCATTGTGGCCGGAATTGCCGGGGTCCAGCCTGTGAAGGTATAGCCGGGCTTGGTAGGCTCGCTCACGGAAATTGCCGCACCGTACCGGGCATAGATCGGTTCCACGCCGTAGCCGCCATCCAGATTGAAGTTCATCAGATAGTAGTAACGGTCATAGTAGATCTCGACGACCGTGCTGCCGTCCGCTGCGATTTCCATGGCGGTATCATAGAGCAGAGAATAGAAGCCTTCATAGTCCGTTCTGGCCAGGCCCTCGCCTACTGCGCTCTTGGTGTAACCCTTCTTCGTCTCGGTGTCCGCCAGCGTGTACTTATCGTCAGAAACGTTCTGCTGATAGTGCTTGACTGTGAAATCCACCTCTGCGGGGTTGTAAGTTACGGTATAGGTCATCGTTTCAGAGGCATTCACATGGACTACGTCCGGATCAGGCGTATAGCCCACGATCGCAGGGCTGGCAACATCCTGCGTATAGGTGCTGCCGGTGGCCACGGTAGCCGTCCAGGGATTTGCCGCCTGTGTCCCGTCAGCAAACTGATACTTGATGGTGATGACATAGATCGAGGGCGCAGGTCCGTCCGCCGGGTCCCCATTGGGTGCTGACCCGAGAACCGGCGCTGCGGCGGGAGCCTTTCGGACAGCCGCATCGGACTGAATCTGCACCTTCACCGATTCGGTATAGCGGACTTCCCCATTGGTCAGCCTGCAGCGAATTTCAGCAACGTTGCCGCTGAGCAGATTGGCCACCAGGCCGTAACTCAGCTCCAGCCTGTTGCCGTTTGCGCCCATGATATTGGCCCAAACGTCGCCGCTGACGTGAATCTGCCACTGATAGCTGCCGGAAAGGTTCTCTGCCACGGCCGTCAGTTCCATTTTCTCGGACATTCTCAGCGAGACGGTCTTTACCGGCGCACCGGTGCCGTCACAGATTTGAAACGTCTCCGTCACGGTCTCAGCCAGGGCCGCCGGGGCAGCGACGGTCAGCAGCAGCACGGCGCAGAGCAGAAATGCAAGTATTTTCTTCATCACGCACCCTCCTCAGGCCAGCCGGGAATTTCCCACAGTTCCCCGGTCAGGGGATTGTTGTCCGACTGGACCGCCTGGGCCTCCACCACAAGATCACAGGTGGACTCCTGATAGACGTTGCCCATTTCCGCTGCCATGGTCACGCTCTCAAAGGCCGGGGTGGTCGCACCGTCCACGGCTACCGGCTCCCGATAGTAAAGCCAGCCGTCGGGACCCACTACCCAGCCGGGCAGCAGCTCCATGGACATAACCGATGTGCCGTCCTCCAACACCGGGGGCAGCGCCTCGCCCTGGGCGTTCTCGATGGACGCCGTCAGGCGGATGCGCACCCATGCGGGGGCAGAGCCGGTATTTTCCACGGACACGATCTTAGAGATGGATGTACCGGGCAGGACGCCGGTAACGCCTTCCTTGGGGAAGGGCGTGTAGGTGTCGCCTGTCCGCTGCTGTTCCACCAGGGCAATATGAACGCCGCCGGTGGTGATCACATTGTGGGCGCGATCCTCTCCGGTAAAATAAGCCATGGTCGAAGATGCCATGGAAGCAATGGAGATCAGCGCCAGCACAATAATCCAGATTTTTCGTTTCATTTTTGCCGCCTCCTTTAATTTCGTAAGAAAACGTCCGATTTGCATATCGGGCGCTTTCTTAGGAACCTGCCCCCCGTTTTGCCGGGGGGCAGGCAAGGGAGAATCAGGCAAAGAACGGTGTGGGCCGCCGGGCCTCGTATGCGCTCTCGAAGCCTGTTGCCTGTTTATTGCCAGTTGGAGGCAGTGCCGCCCCAGGGGTTGTAGTTTGCACCAAAGGCTGCGGTGATGGCATCGGCAGCATTGTCAAAGCCCTCGGCCTGGCAAGCCACGGCGAACACCGGGCAGGAGACCTCGTTCCAGTCCCAGCCATCGTCGAGAGTGACTTCTTCGCCAAAGGCGTAGCACTTGCCGTCCTTGATGTCGAAGGTCTTGTCGAGGTACACGCCCTGCACAAGCTGCTCGGTGGCAGCACCGGCATCAACAGCCTGGTAGTAATCAGCGAAGTAAACGTTGTACTTGATGCCGCCGATAACAGTCTCGTAGTAGTTCCACTTGCCGTCATGGGTCCAGATCCACTCCACACCCTCGGTGGAGGTAATAACACCATTTTCAACCTTGTTGCCAAAGTTGAAGTGCAGGACGTTCATGCCGGCGTTGAAGGTCTCGTAGCCGTCGTCCAGAGCGGAGGGGATTGCGAAGTAAGCACGGATGTAAGCCTTCTCGGAACCGGTGTTCTCGATGGTGACCATCTTATCCACGTAGTTCTTGGCAGTGGGCATACCCAGCGCATCCTTCTCGCCCTGAGCGGAACCGACGATGGGGTACAGCTTCTTGCCCTGGGTGAAATCCTTCGTGCCGCCCTTGCCGTCACGCTCTTTCTCGATCAGGTCGATCTTCACATTGCCGACGGTGAAGGTGTTGGTCTCGTTGTCCGTGTCGGTGAAGTAAGCCAGAGAGGCTCCCACGATGGCCGTTGCCAGCAGGGCAACGCACAGGAAGATTGCGGTAATTTTCTTCTTCATGATGAACTTTCTCCTTAATTAAGATTGATTATTTTTCTGCGCTCCTGCGCAGAGGGAATACAGGAATCAGCTGATTTTGCTCCATGCGGTGGCAGCATCGGCAATGCCGTCCTTCTGAACGGCGTAGGCCGTAAAGGTCAGCGTGGGTTTAATAGTGATGTCCTCGATGTCCTCTTTCGTCAGTGTATCGCTGACGTTGACAACACCGTTGGGATGGTCCGTATCGCCCGCAAGAACATAATACGAAACACCCTTCTTGGCATCGGCCGCACTCACTTCACGATAGTAGACATTCTTAGGAATCTTCGTGCCATCGCCCTGCGTCCAGCCGTCTGCAATGGAGTAAGTCACCTTACCATCCACAAACGTACCAGTCTCTTCCACCTTCACGAACAGCCAGCAGGCTTCGGAGTCGGCTTCGACCGTCACCTTCGGGTCCTTGGCAATATCCACACCGGGGATGATTTTATAGCTACTGCCCGTAGTCTCTTCCAAGTTGATGTTGATGTCTCCGTAGGTAAAGGTATTGACAACGGGGTCGGATTTGGCAACCAGCCAGGCCACCGTTCCGCCCAATGCACAGCCAAGCACCAGCACCAGCGCCAGCACAGCGGCAAAAGCCTTGCTGCTCACGCTGCGGCGGTTTGCATGATTTTTCACTTTTCCTCTTCCTCCTTTCCCTGAATATTGGCTTTATTTCAACAGAAAGGGGGGCCATGCGGCTTGCCCTTGTCTGTTGGAATCAGAAATATTACTGTGCGTCAAAAGCTGCCCAGGCAGCATCCGCATTTGTAAAGCCGTCGGCCTGGATTGCTTCGGCAACAACGGTGATTTTGAAATCGTTCAGCTTTGCTAGCTGATCGCCCTTGACCCAACCCGGAACCGTGACTGCATCGAACAGCGTCTCCAGCTTCACGTCGCCATCAGGGGCTGCGACCGGGGTCTTGTAGTAGAAGTAATAGGTGAGCGTGTCGCCGGTTTTCTGGAAATACTTGCTGTTATCCAGCATTTCTTCCGTGTCCACCATGTTGTCCGGAATAACACCGTCCCACTTTGCCGCATTTGCCTCGACAAACTTGACCATCCGAATCAGCGGATAGGCATTTTCCACACCGGTGGGGCCATCGTCCGCATACTCCGGGTCCGTGCACATGGCAATCATGTCGGCGGCGTTGTTGAACGTGACCTTCAGCCGCACATAAGCGCTTTCGCTGCCATCCTTCACCGTCACAGTGGGGTCTTTGGTGTAAGTATGGCCAGGCAGCAGATGGTATTCATTTGCCTTCACACGGGCAGCGCCCTCAACAGGCGTTCCGTCGGTCTTGACCTTCGCCTCGTCCAGCGTGATATTCACGGAACCAACCGTGAACGTGTTCTTGACTTCATCCGTCGAGGTCAAAAATGCCAGGGTCCCCAGCACTGAGGCGGTCACAAGCAGCACCGCACAAAGCGTCAGGAGCAGAGCTTTGCTTCTTGTTTTCATTTACGAAAACCTCCTTAAAAGAATGCAATATCGGGAGCCTTGCGGCATTGCCCTTCATGGAAACGCTGAGCAAACGCTTCGCTCAGCGGCTTTCTGCGTCCGGGGCGGGCTTTTTCTTGTCCTCCGCAAAGAGGTCCGGAAGGAACACCAACAGCAAAAGCACCGCCGCCGCAGAAATGGCAATATACGTTCCCGGGGGATTCTGGATCCAGGTGATGACATAGCCCAAATACGGGATGGACGCCACCGGGGTCCCCAGGACGTTCCTGCAGTGGACCAGACCCGCATCGGCAGCCTCGTTGGCGTCCCCCTTGGTCCGGTAGCGGTAAATGCCCGCCTCCTCCGGGTCCGAGATGACCTCCACCACCCGATGGGTGGCCACGGTATGTTCATCCAGCAGAAATGTAATGACCTGCCCCGGCTGAATGTCCGCCGGGTCCACCTTTCGGACGTACAGCAGCGCCCCCGTAGGGTACGCCGGTTCCATGGAGCCGGACAGCACCGCATAGGTCTGCATCCCGAACAGCCGTCCGCATACCAACGTCAGCGCCAGCAACACCACCAGGACCATTACCACGGTGGACAGTCCATTGGCGATCTTCCGGATCATGGTGTCCTCTCCTCTCTCACATGGCCAGAGCTTCCCGGTCCAATTCCTTCAATTCCGCACGAAGGCCCGCCCGGATCAACGTCCGCAGCATTTCCGCCTGACTTCTTTCCCGGAAAGCCTCCGTATTCTTCAGTGTCTCCAGCATCTGTGCCAGTTCCGGAGTCAAGATCAACGTCAACTTTTTTCCGACCATGGTTTTATCTCCTTTCTCACATCTTATGAACATTTGCTTTGTGTGAACCTCTGCACTTGTGTTTTATATTATAGGGCATATTGTATGAACTTGTCAACCCCGTTTTTCAAACGGGTTCTAAAGAAAAATTAACAGACCATTTTCCAGCTTCTTCCAGGATTGATAATACAACATTCCTCAAAATTTTTCCTGTTTTCCCTATGTATTCGAATTTAGCCTCTTGACAGAAACTCTGAACTTGTGCATAATTACACCCGTAAGGAGGAATGAACCATGCCAACAGAAAAACCCCGCTTTACTGTGATCGTGGATGAGGAGCTCTTGAAGGAGATCGATGATTTCCGTTTCGAGAACCGATACCCCAGCCGATCCGCCGCCACCATTGACCTGATCCGCCGCGGCATTGAACAGCTGCAGAAGGACCAGGAGAAGAATCATTCCAACTGAGGTCTTTCCCTGTTCCCCTGACGGCAGAGCCATTATACTTCCACACTTTGGTCAAATGCTGTCGAAAGCTGTATGAACAAAAAAATCCCCCGGAAACGATTACTTCTAACCGTTTCCGGGGATTTTTCAGCTATTTATTGGGTCATTCGTCCTGAGCCAGATCCCGGGCCAGTGCCTCGGTCAGCCGGGCACAGAAGGCGGCGGCGTTGGCCTCGAAGGTGGGATAATCCATTTCCGCCGAGTCGTCGGCCTTGTCGGAGATGGCCCTCAGAATCACGAAAGGCACACCGTTCCTGTAGGCGGTATGGGCGATGGCCGCTCCCTCCATCTCCACGCAGGAAGCCTGGGTCAGCGCCACGATCTTTTCCTTCAGCTCTTTCTTGGCCACAAAGCAGTCGCCGGTAGCCACCCGTCCGATGTGGGTGTGGCCGGGTTTTATCGATTCCGCCGCTGCAAAGGCCCGGCCGATGAGGAAATCATCCGCCTCAAAGGTCTCCGGCATCCCCGGCAGAACGCAGGGTGCATAGCCCACATATTGGCAATCCACGTCATAATACATCGCATCTTTGCTGACCAGCAGGTCACAAATATCCAGCTTTGCATTTAGCGAACCGGCCACACCGGTGTTGACCAGATGAGAAATTTTATAGCAGGAGCAAAGAATTTGCGCGCACACTGCCGCATTGACCTTGCCCACGCCGCACTCCACCACCACGGCGGGCAGCCCTTCCAGCAGACCCTCGCAGAAGTCCATTCCGGCGATGGTCTGAATTTTCTTCCCGGTCATGGCGTTCTGAAGGGTCTCTACCTCCACCTTCATGGCGCCGATAATGCCTAATTTCTTCATATTTTCAGTCCTCCGGGTAGTTCAGGCGGCTTTCGTCGATGTTTTCCAGCAGAGCGGCGTAGCGCTTGGCCCAGAAGTGGGCCATGTTCAGGTTCATGTCCAGATAATTGCCGCAATCCCTGGGGGATGCTCCGGGGACTTCGCCCTCATAGTCCCGGATGAACCGGAAGCAATCCCGGACCAGCGGCAGGGCCTCCCGGGAGGTCAGGTCCCCGGTCAGCAGCAGATAAAAGCCCGTGCGGCAGCCCATAGGCCCGAAGTACAGCACCCTGTCCTTCCATGTCGGGTCGTTGCGCAGATAGGTAGCCGCCAGATGCTCGATGGTGTGGACCTCGGCGGTGTTCATCACCGGCTCGTCGTTGGGGCTGGTGACCCGCAGGTCGAAGGTGGTCACGGTTTCGCTGCCCACCCGATCCTTCCGGGAAACGTACAGGCCCGGCCGGAGCCGGATGTGGTCAATGGTAAAGCTGGTGATTTTTTCCATAAAATTTAGTCTCCTTGGCTGCAATTTGCCGCATCGATGGCAATGACCAGCAGCAGTCCGGGCATTTCCACGGCGGGATTTTCAAAAGTCATGGCATAGGTGTCGCCCCAGGTAAAAAGCTCCTTGGAAATATGCAGCACCGTGACATTCCCCCGGCGCACGTCATAATCCCATCCGAACAGGTCCCCTTCCGCCGTCCAGCCCTGATAGTCAATGGAATATCGGGGCGAAAAGAAGGTAAATTCCTTCCGGACCGTGCCCATGGTCTGTCCGTTCAGCACGATCTCAAAGGCCGGCAGAAAGCGGAACAGCTTCTGGTGGATGGACCCCACCTCCCGGCCCGTGGCCTTTTCGTACACATGGATCTGATGGCCCAGCGTGAACCACTCGGCCTTTACAAAATACTTGGGCCTGCCGGTCTCATCGTAGACGTCATAGCTGTCCGTCCAGGAAAAGACCCGCTGGCGAATGAGCAGCTTCATAAGCATCCCCTACCCTTTCATTATAGCGGTTTTCAGGAAAAAAGCAAGTCCGCCACCGCCTCCCGGAGCCAATCCGTGTAGGCGAGATAGTCCTCGGCGTACAGATGGCAGCCGTCTGCGCTGAGGTTGTCCGGCAGATAGCCGTTTTCATCGGCAAAGCGGGCGTTGCTGTCCAGATAAAAAAGATTCTTGTCAGCGGCCAGCTGGGCGATTCGATTATTCAGGTTCCCAATGTTTTCCGGATTGAAATACCAGCCGTCCTGGACCTTGCTCCGGCCCACGGTCATGATACTCACCAGGAAAATTTGTGCCTCCGGCTGCCTTTCCCGCACAAAATCCACCAGTTCCCCATAGGCATTCAAAATTTCGTCGTGGTCGTCGCCGCACTCATTGATGCCCAGGCACAGGAAAATTTTTCCGTAGGTCTTGCTCCCAAGCAGGGCTTCCAGGCTCTCCTTCGGGAAATTCAGGTCCTCCGTCTCGATTTTCGGCCAGTTGAACACGGTCATGCCCGTGTAGCTGAAATAATCCGCCTGCCCCAGACGGCTGTATAGCCGCATTCCCGCCGTCCGGGAATCCCCCACAAACAGCACATCGTCAAACCAGCTTTCGTCCACCTTGCCATCCGTCACCGTCGGCGGGGTGGTGGGTTCCGTAGGCGGCTCGGTGGTGGGTTCGGTTGTCGGCTCCGTTGTGGCTTCCGTAGTCGGTTCCGTCACCGGCTCCGTGGGGGCCGTAGTTGGCTCCGTCGTCGGTTCCGTAGTCGGCTCCGTGGTCGGGGCCGTGGCCTGGTCCTGCGCCTGCCGCAGCTGCTCCCGGAGTCTCCCTTTGTCGGTCAGCAGCAGAATTGGGATCGCCGGGGCGAATTGGTCCTGAGCCAGCCCATAGGGCCGCAGAACGACGTATTTGTAATAGCACCCCGCCCCGCTCAAGGCCAGTCCCGACAGAACCAGTGCCAAGGCGAATATAATCAGTCGTTTTTTCATGGAAACGCACTCCCTTTAGAATTGGAAATACAGGAAGGGACTTCCCGCACTGGTGGCCATGACGTACACACACACCCAGAACAACAGGAACAGAAGAACGTCGGCAATCCAGTATTTCTGGATTTTCCGCACCAGCCGGGGCAGCCAGGGCATAGCCAGCAGCACCCCGGCAATCAGATAGGGCAGATACGCCCTGCCCACCATCCGGTAGTCCAGCGGGTTCACGGCACAGCCCATGCCGAACAGCTTACCCAGGAAAACCGTCATTTTGGCCCGGTCCCCGATGGCAAAGGGCACCCAGCTAATTAAAATCGCAAAAATCGTGTAAAGATGCCCCAAAAGCGGCACTTTCCGGCAGACTTTCCCCCAGAACAGCTTTTCCAGCAAAATAAGCGCCAGCAAAAAGCCCGCCCACAGCAGGTAATTTCCGCCGTTTCCGTGCCAGAAGCCCGTCATGGCCCACACGATGGCCAGATTCACCGCCGTGCGCTTCCAGCCCTTCCGACTGCCGCCCAAGGGAATGTACACATATTCCCGGAACCACCTGCCCAAGGTGGCGTGCCACCGGCGGTAAAATTCCGAAACCGTAACGGAGGCGTAGGGGTCCAGGAAATTCCGGGGCAGATGATACCCCACCAGCCGCCCCAGCCCCATGGCCATGAGACTGTAACTGTAAAAGTCAAAATAAAGCCGCAGTGCGTAGGCCAACAGCGCCAGCCAGGCCAGAGGCGTGGAAATGCCGCCGTAGCCTGCCACCGCCGTCTCGGCCCACAGGCCCCCCAAGCGGTCTGCCAGCAATACTTTCATGGCAAGGCCCAGAATCAGCTCCTGGAGGCCATGGTGAATGGCGTAGGGGCAAAGGCAGGGACTTTGGGACTCCAGCTGCAATTTTCTCGGCTCCGCCAGCGGCCCGGAAAGCAGCTTCGGAAATTGAAGAATCTGCGCTGCGAACCGGAAGGGGCTTCGCTCCTCCGGGCATTTTTTCCGGTACACATCCATGAGATAGGCTGCCAGCTGGAAGCAGTAAAAGCTCATGCCGGGGGGCAGCATTTTCCCGCCCTGATGGCATTTGAAGAACACGAGAAGCCCCACAGGCATCAATATGCTCACCGCCAGCAGCACGCCGGAACGCCATTTTCTCAGCAGTAGGCCCAATAGAAACGTCAGGCCCGTCACTTCCAGCAACACCGCCACGGGCCAGATCTGCCGCCCGCAGGCCAGATAATAGTACAGGCAGCTGGCCGCCGCCAGCACGGCGCTGCGGCCCCGCCGGGGCGTGAGATAGTAGACCGCCAGGAACGCCGGTAGGAAATAAAAAAGAAAAGGGATGGAATCGAATTGCATAAGCACCGCCCGTCTGTATTTTCAGGGAAGAATATGCTATAATACTTCCCGAGGTGAATCCAATGAAAAAATTTTTCTGCGTCATTCTCTGTCTGCTGCTCTGCGGCTGCTCCGTGCAGCCCATGCCAAAAGCGTCCTCCCGGGCGACACTGCCCCCGGAGCCGTCCGCCCAGGTCACAACCCAGCCTCCCACGCAAGTCCCTACTCAGGCACCTACGCTCCCTCCGGACCCCGTAGACCTTCTGCTCTCCGGCCTGACCACAGAAGAAAAGGTCGGCCAGTTGTTCCTGGCCCGATGCCGGAAGGAAACGGCAGCGGAGGACATTGCCCAATATCATCTGGGCGGGCTCGTCCTCTTTGACCGGGACACGGAAGACGAAACACCCGAATCCCTGCGGCAGACGTTGGAACGCTACCAGAAAGCCGCCACCATCCCGCTGCTGATCGCCGTTGATGAGGAAGGCGGCAGTGTCGTCCGCATCAGCGACAAGCCCGCTTTCCGGGATGCGCCGTTTTCCTCCCCACGCTCCCTTTACGAAGGAGGCGGCATGGAAGCCTTGCGCACTGCCGAGGTAGAAAAAGACGCATTGCTGTCCGATTTGGGCATTAACGTTAACCTGGCCCCGGTCTGCGACATTACCACCGACCCGGCAGCATTTCTTTATGACCGTTCTCTGGGGCAAAGCCCAGAGCTTACCTGTCAATGGGTACAAATTGCCGTAGAGGAAGGACAGACTTACGGCATCGGCTGTGTATTGAAACATTTCCCCGGCTATGGGAACAATGCTGACACCCACGTGGGGATTGCCATAGAAAATCGTTCCCTGGAGGAACTGGAAGCCCAGGATCTCCTGCCCTTTGCCGCCGGAATGGAGGCCGGCTGCGGAGCCGTCATGATGTCCCACATTCAGGTCACTGCACTGGATGCGGAATACCCTGCATCCCTGTCCCCGGCGGTCCACCGCTATGTCCGGGAAACCATGGGCTATAACGGTGTTCTGGTCACAGATGATCTGGTTATGGATGCAATTTCTGTTCCCTACGGCGTCGGGGAAGCGGCCGTTCTGGCTGTTCTGGCAGGAAACGATCTGCTGATCTCCAGCGATTTCCCGGAGCAGTACGCAGCAGTACTGGAAGCCATTCGGGAAGGCCGCATTTCCGAAGAACAGATCGACAACGCCGTCCGGCGGGTTCTGCTCTGGAAGCAGTCTCTGGGGCTGTTGTCCGGCATCTAACCGTCTCCGGCTAGATTTACATAATCATACCATTTCCCCCAACCCATTGCAACCCCCAATCCACGTTTTTTCACCTTTTTCGGTATGCCTTCCGCCACGGCATCGTAGGGCCGGTAAAATCCCCCGGCGTGGCACGGTAGGGGCGTGGGCATGCCCCGCCCGCCTTGTAGCGATACTTGAGCGGTAAAAATCGACGCAGAACACCTCGACCTTCTGAGAAAACGCCTTCCCCTGGAGGGTGGTACTCCGCGCAGCGAATCCAAAATCTATATGACTGCCGGTGGCAGTCATACCTCTACTATGGTGGTCCGGCAACGCTGGACCGGATGAAGTCGAAGGTAACAGCGTCGTACCAACCTATGGTTATAGTCGATCGCTTCGACCTCATCAGTCGCAACTGACGTTGCGCCAGCTTCCCCTCCAGGGGAAGCCTTACGCCCCGCCGGAAGTGCAAAGAATGCCCTCTCCTTACTTGGAGAGGGCGTTTCCGATTTTCCAAAAGCCTTACTTTTTCACCGTGATTCTTCCGCAAGGGGGCAATGCAAAGCTGCGGGTGAACACTTCTTCCAGTGCTGCCGGGAAGTCCGGCGCTTTGCAGTTGACCTGCACCGCATCGGTCAGCAAATCGCCGGGGGTCAGGCACACGTTCAGCACCAATTTCTCCGTTTCCGGCCCTGCCAGTGCCTGATTTACGAACTTTTGCAGACCGTTCACCCGTTGGTCCCAGGGGGCAGCATCCAGCACCGTCATGGGTGCCAGCAAAGCGTCGGCAGTATTCTCCAAAAGGGAATCCGTGATTTCAAAAGCCAGCACAGGCCGACCCGAAACCGCAGGCAGATACTGATTGGATACATTTCCACCGAATTTTACATGAAACATATCCTCAGTTTCCCTGGCAATATCCTTGGCATAATTGGTCAGGAATTCAAAGTCCTGCTTTTTCGCAAATACGATTTCTCCGGTCAAAAAACAACTCATTTTTCTCCTCCTATAATATACTGGTTAGGCCCTCGGCCCCCTCTCAGAGGGGGCAAGAGATTGTGCGTCATCTCAGTGCCTACCGCCCCTCATCCGTCACAGGCTGAGGCCCGTGCCACTTAGTAGAGGTATGACTGCCACCGGCAGTCATGAATATTTCTATTCGCTGCGCGGGGCACACCCCCCAGGGGAAGGCTTTTCTCAGAGGGTCCAACGCCCTACTCCCAGGGGAAGGCTTTTTGCCGCTTTGGAAGCCTACTCGGCCCTCCAATCCCCGGCGGAGCGGATGGTCTCCAGGGGTATCTTTTCTCCGTCTGCGAACTCTAACATCTGTCCGCACACGTCTATCCGGCGGATATGGCCGATTTTTTCTACATAGGCCCCGCCGCTTTTCCATACATCCGGCCGGAAATAGCAAATTTGGACCGGCGTTTCCGGGTGCCGCAGGGCCTCCTGCAACGTTTCGTCCAGGGCCTGCCGGGCCTCCTCCGTCAGCTCCACCGGCTGCTCCGTGAGCCGGGCCCGTTCCGCCCTGCTGGCCCTGGAGACCGCCTCCCTCCACCGCCGCATCCAACCCCGTCAGCGCCGCAAAGGGCGCAAACTGGGCTGCCCGCTCCTGATTGGACATGGGCGGGTGCTTGGCGGAATACACCCGGGTGTGGTGCAGGATCGAATCGTATTTCACGCCTTATGCCCTCCGATCTGGCCGTTTCGCTCCCGGGCGGTGGCCCCTTCCAGATAATTGCTGCCCCGCAGGATGGCGTTGCGGCCGTAGCGCCGCTGGATGGCCAGCACCGCCTGCTGACGGCGGCGCTCCCGCTCCAATTCCGCTTCCTGCTGCCGGAGCTTTTCCTGCTGCTCCTCCGTGGTGGAAAACAGGTCCAGCTGCACCGGCTCCTCGGAGATCTGGCTTTCCGGCAGCACATGGCAGGCAGTGACGGTGATACGCCGGACCAGCAGATTTTTCCCGGTAATGCGGTCAAAAATTTTCAGCATGGCCTCCGTCATGATTTTGGCCGATGCGGTGTGCCGCCCCAGATTTTCCGACCCGTGGGCGGGCTTGGGGGTCTGGCGGCCATAGCGGTCCGTGACCACCGGCCCGGAATAGGATTTGCGAATCTCCGGGTCCGTGAGATTGTCGATGTCGTACCCTACGTCCAGCACCACCTGGTCCCCGGCCAGCCGCTTTTCCAGCAGGTCCAGGGCCAGCCGCTCGGTCATTTCCCAGACGATGAGCCGGGCCTTTTCGTTGGTATAGGGGCATTGCAGCACCTGGCCGGAGCTGAGGCTGTTGGTGCTGGGCCGATAGGCCTTGATGTCTGCAATGGTGCAGGGTTCTATCCCCCAGGCGTGGTCCAGCAGCAGCCCCGCATTGACCCCGAAGGTCCGGAAAAACCACTCCTCGTCAAATTCCGACCGGAGGGCAATGTCCCCCATGGTGTGCATCCCGGCGCTTTCCAGCTTCCGGGCGTAGCCGGGACCCAGCCGCCAGAAATCCGTCAGGGGCCGATGGTCCCAAAGCTGCCTTTTGTAGCTCATTTCGTCCAACTCCGCAATGCGGACCCCGTTTTCGTCCGGAGGCAGATGCTTGGCTACGATGTCCATGGCAATCTTGCTGAGATAAAGATTGGTGCCGATGCCTGCCGTGGCGGTGATGCCGGTGCTTTTCAGCACGTCCGAAATCATCCTCCGGGCTAACTCCCGGGCCGTCAGGCCGTAGGTTTTCAGGTAGCCGGTGGCGTCAATGAACACCTCGTCCACGGAATAGACGTGGATGTCCTCCGGGGCAATGTATTTGAGATAAATGTTGTAGATCTGGGTGCTGACCTCCATATAATGGGCCATTTGAGGCTTGGCAATCACGTAATCCAGTTCCAGGGACGGGTCCCGTTCCAGTTCCGCCGCCACACAGCTTTTCCCCCGGAAGGCCCCGCCGGGGGCTCGGCGCCGCCGCTGGGCGTTCACGGCCTTCACCTTCTGGACCACCTCGAAAAGCCGGGCCCGGCCCGGTATCCCGTAGGCCTTCAGGGCCGGGGACACCGCCAGGCAAATGGTCTTTTCCGTGCGGCTCTCGTCCGCCACCACCAGATTGGTGCCCAGGGGGTCCATTTCCCGCTCCACGCACTCCACGGAAGCGTAAAAGGACTTCAAATCAATGGCAATATAGCTTTTCATCTGCGCTCCCGCCTTTCCTGGGTCTATTATATCAAAAGTTTGTTCAAAATGGAAGCAGAAAATTCCGGGACCGCAAGCAGTCCCGGAATTTTTTTATTCGATATCGCAGACGATGCCCGCAAAGAGCAGCAGACCGTCCTGGGACGTGACCATGGTCAGAAAGGGCCGGTCCAGCCGGAAATCCACTTCCTCCTCCGGAGGCCTGGCCGCACCGGCAGCATCCATCAGGGTATAGGCCGCCGCTGTGACCCCCTCCTCGTCGATGGCCAGCCGGGCGGCGTGGTCCGTCTGGGAAAGATACAGGTCATTGTCGGAAATCGGGGAGAAATCCGCCTGCCCCAGGTCGAAAACCTTGGAAATGCCCATGGTTTCCAGGGCGTCCGTCAATGTCTGCTGCTGGAAAATATCGAATTTCGGGATAGACACATGGACGATGAGCCGGGTCTGATTTTCCCATTGGCTGCTGTCTGACGCCAGGGTGAACACGTCCTCCCCGGCCAGCAGGTCCTCCGGCGTGACGCCTTCGTCCGGCAGGAAGAACCACATGGTTCCGCCGCTTTCCAGCCGCTTGCCATAGGCGGCGAAGCCATCGCCCCAGTAATACGTATCCGCTCCGTCGCTGCGGAGAAAGTCCGCACTCGTGTCCCCGGAAAGGCCATGGAAGGTGCCTTCCCGGGTATTGCTCTTGGAAAACTCCTCCGTCCATTTGGACTGAAAATAGACGGTAGAAGCCAGTGCCAACACCGTATCCGGGGAGAATCGTGCGGATTTTGCGGCATTTTTCAGAAGCCCGCCGGTCTGCTCGTCCAGCCAGTCCCGCAGAGCCTTATCCAGCTCCTCGGACCCCATTTCGCCCCGGTACACGGATGCGTAATCATTTTCCGCCAGCCGGTCCACGGTCTCCTGCCGGAAAGATTCCCCCTGGTCGAGCCAAAGGGAGTTTGCCAGTACGCTGTTCACGGCTCCGTCCTGCCGGTACACGGACCGCCACACAGCCTTCGCCTGAGTCCGCAGGTCCTCCAGGTCGTCGCTGCCCAGGACGGCCAGGATCTCCTGCCGGGTGTCCCCGTCGGTGATCTCCGCCAGCATGGCCAGGGCCATATACACATTCAGGGGGGAGCAGACCCGGTTGCCCTGACTACCGGAAAGCAGCGCCCGTGCGGCCGTTGGGAAATAGGTTTCCAGCCCGTCGGCAAAGTCCTCCTCCGGCCGCAGGGCGTTGAGGTCCTCCCGCCAGCGGTCATAGACCGGTTGAAAAGCCTCGTCGTCAAATTCGCCGTTCCATTTGATATACTTTTGCTCATTGGGATAGGCCGTCATTTGGGGATATTCCGCAGCGGCCAGCACCTGCACGCCGCCCCGGCCCAGATCTACGCCCGGCCCGAAGAAAATGCCCAGCAGGATCACCGCCGTCAGAATCGCCGCCACTGCCGCCGTCCAACGGGGGATTTTCCGCTTTTTCGCCTCTTTCACATACTTGTCCGGCAAATTCGTTACCGCATCGAACAGGTCTTCCTTTTTCATGGGACGTCCACTCCTTTTGCTTCCAGATAGATTTTCAGTTTCCTCCGCAGGCTCAGCATTTTCTGGGCCATCTGCGCCCCGGACCGGAGGGATTCCACCGCCAGTGTGTTCACGCTGTCCCCATACCAGTACCGCCGGACGAACAGCACCCGGTCCTCCCTGGGCAGGGTGTCCAGCCAGTCCCGGATATAGGCCGTCAGCAGCCGCCCGTCCATTTCGTCCTCCAGGCGGTTGCGGTCCGGGATGCACTCCTCCAATTCCGAGAGCAGTACCTCCATGGGGCCATAGCGCTTCTGGGCGTGATTCTCCCGATAGCGGCTCACCGCCAGATTCCGCACGATGCGCCCCAGGTAGGCCCCCAGACAGTCGGGCCGCTCCGGGGGGATGCGGTTCCAGACGGCCAGCCAAGTGTCGTTGACGCATTCCTCCACGTCCTCCCGGCAGCCCAGAATGTTCCAGGCGATATGCCGGCACAGATTTCCGAATTTCCTGTCCGTCTCCCGGATGGCCTGCTCCTCCCGTGCAAAGTACAGCCCCAGAATGGCTTTCTCCTCCAAGTCCCCCGCCTCCTTTTCTCTCTTTCTACCATATCTGTCGCAAAAGGTCAACGGATATTGGACCCCCGGCGGAAAAATTTTCCGCCGGGGGTGGGAATTTCGGTTTGAGCGGGGCTTCCAATGCCGCCTTGCCTCCCTCTTTGAGGGCGGTGGCAGCCCGTTGGGGCAGGCGGAGGGGGTGTCCAATCGTCCGGAGTAGGGACTGATGGCTTCTGAGAGAAAGCCTCCCCTGTGTAGGGGGAGCCTTCACTCTGAGCAACCGGCCCCGTACTTCTGAGGAAAGGCTTCCCCTGGAGGGGAAGCTGGCAGCCCGCAAGGGCTGACTGATGAGGTCGAAGCTGGCGATTATCACCATAGGTTGGTGCGACGCTGTGAACTTCGACCTCATCCGTCACGCTTTTGGCGTGACACCGTAGTAGAGGTATGACTGCCACCGGCAGTCATATAGATTTCGGATTCGCTGCGCGGAGCACCACCCTCCAGGGGAAGGCTTTTTACGCCTCGCCGGAAGTGCGGTCATCAATGTACGACTTTTCACAAAATCAGCGTCCCCGTGGGGTCATAGCCGGCTTTTACGCCGAAATGCTCGATTTTGTCCCGGGTCTCTTTGCCCAGCTGGTAGAACCGCAGGCTGTCTCGCTGGGGGTCCATGAGTTTACACAGCTTCGCCTGCAAGGTCTTATACTGGGCCGGGTCCAGCACGCACTCGAACACGGAATTCTGCACCCGCTGGCCGTAATTCACGCACTGCTTTGCGATCTGCCGCAGCCGTCTCCGTCCGGCGGCATCCTCGGTATTCACGTCATAAGTAATCAGTATCAGCATCGCATCACTTCCATAAAAACGGCGGATAGCCGTCCAAATCCCCCCGCAAGTACCGGGCCAGCAGCAGCGCCTGCACATAAGGCACCAGCCCCCAGGGCAGCTTCTCGCCCAGATAGGGGTGGGTGATGGTGTCCCGCTTCCGCTCCTGCCAGTTTTGCAGGAATTTCTTCCGGCCCCCGTCCGTCAGCAGCACCGCCCCGCTGTCCGTATTTTCGAAATCCTCCGGGGACAGAATGCGGTTGTTGATAAGGGTCAGCACAAACCGGTCCGCCAGACAGGGCCGCAGCTCCTCCATCAGGTCCAGGGCCAGGGAGTTCCGTCCGGGCCGGTCCCGGTGCAGGAAGCCCACATAGGAATCCAGGCCCACGCTTTCCAGCGCCGAAGCGCAATCATTTGCCAGCAGACTGTACCCAAAGGACAGCATGGCGTTGACCGGGTCCGTGGGCGGCCGCCGGTTCCGATTTTCAAAGGAAAATACCTCTTTCCGCTGCAAAATGAGCCGGTCGAACACATCAAAATAGATTTTCGCCCCGCTGCCCTCGATGCCCCGGAGCATTTCCGGGTCCGTGGCCGTCAGGGCCAGGTCCGCCTGAGTTTTCAGCTGGGCGGAAGCCGCCTCCAACGCCGCCGTATCCACCCGCAGGGCGTGGTCCCGCTTGGTCCGCTCGATGCTCCAACGGCTGTTGTACAGCTTTCCGTAGATCATGTTCCGGGCGATCTTGCAGCATTCCGCCGGGTCGTCCGCCAGGCGGTACTGGGTCAGGCGCAGCAGCACATTGCCGTTCCACTCTCCCTGACTGCGGGCCAGGAACCGGCCCCGTGGGGTGCAGAAGGTCAGGCCCACGCCCCGCTGGGCGCAGCCGCCCATCAGCGCCGGAGAAGCCCCTGCATAGGAAAAGCAGAGAATTTGCTCCAAAGTATGCAGGGGAAACCGACCGATTTCCTGTTTTTCCCGGTTGACCACCACATTTTCCCCGTCAATGGTCAGATAGGCATCCTCGGAGGTCACGAACAGGGTATTCAATAGTTTCCGCATGGGCCATCCTCCTGACTTTTTCGTAAGTAATCCGCTGTTTTCGCCAATTTCGGCAGGCCAGGCAGACAAACTTCCTTTAAGGAACAGGCGTTGCAGCGCTTGGCCCGCTTGGGCATGGGTGTCCGGCCCCGGCGGTAAAGGTCCCGCATTTCGGCGGCACATTGGCGCACCTCCTGCCGCAGCTCCTCGGTGAAAACCACCGGCTCCCGGCGGCGGGGTTCCCCATAAAAGAGCGCCCCTTCGGGAATGTCACAGCAAAGCATTTCCTCCAGGCACATGGCCTGGGCGCAAAGCTGCAAAGCGTCGCAGGAGTCGGCCTTGGGGCTGCCCCGCTTGTATTCCACGGGATAGGCCTGCCACAGCCCCTCCCGTCCGGCCAGCGGCACGCCGCTGCCCCGGCGGAATTCCACCACGTCGCAGGCACCCGACAGGCCCAGGGTGGGCGAAAACACCCGCAGGCCCCGGACCGTGAGCAGGTCCCCACGGCTTTCCCGGAGGCCCTCCTGATGGGCCCGCTCGTGGAGCAGCACTCCCTCCGTGGTCCGCAGATTCTCCGCCCACTGTTGTTCCAGATGAATGAGCGCCCACTGCCGTGGGCAGAAGCGATAGTGCTGGAGGCCGGAAATTTGCAGATAATCCTCCTCCGGGATGGTCTCCATGTTGATTCCTCCTCTTTTTGTGTGGATTCGGGTATGGTAGTTCCTAGCGGGTGCAATGCAACCTCATAGCCGTTCTTCCCGGCAAAGCTCAAAGCGCAGCAAGCAGCGCCCCAACTGCTTGCTTTCTCATTGTCCACCTACTTCAAGAGCGCAGCAAAAACCGCCCCAAAGAAAATGATGGCATAAAGGATCCACATGGTTCGTCCTCCTTCCGGTCAATTATCATTGGCTCATCACGTCTTGTTTCTCGATTCCATCTCCGCGCTGTGGTTTCATCTCCAAGGACGTTGGTCATTTCGGCAACCCTGTCAAATGACATATTGGGATTTGAGGGACACAGAACTGACACCGTTGCCTGCTTTTTGCGGATTGCTTTTGCCACCGGCTTCCTTCTCGACTTCAGGGAATCTTGAATTCTCGCACCCCTCATGGAGTGCGACGGTGGAGCGTGTAGACCAGTACGCCGAAAAGATACGAATTTCAATCCACGCACCCCGTGAGGGGTGCGACGGCCGGAAGGGTGATTTCCACCCGGTCGGCGGCCATTTCAATCCACGCACCCCGTGAGGGGTGCGACTTTTTGGGACTGCTCGTAAAATGACCTTCACGGAGATTTCAATCCACGCACCCCGTGGGGGGTGCGACCGAAACCCAGCAGATGAAAGAGAGCAGAAGAAAGGATTTCAATCCACGCACCCCGTGGGGGGGTGCGACATCCGGTTTCAGAAGCCGAAGCGGGAATAATGGAATTTCAATCCACGCACCCCGTGGGGGGTGCGACTTACTGCTACCTGATACGTTGCAACAAATCATCATTTCAATCCACGCACCCCGTGGGGGGTGCGACTAGGCACTTCGCTTTATCTTTGCAGGGAGCGAAAATTTCAATCCACGCACCCCTCACGGGGTGCGACCACGGATTTGCAAGGGGTGCGGGGCGAAAAAGTCGGATTTCAATCCACGCACCCCTCACGGGGTGCGACTCGACTGCTCACCGATGGATGCCTGCATGGTCCTGATTTCAATCCACGCACCCCTCACGGGGTGCGACACGACAGCACCAGCCGTTCAAGCCTTATACGCCGGAATTTCAATCCACGCACCCCTCACGGGGTGCGACGGAGGAACGTTGCCATATAGCCGTAGGTGCTGTCATTTCAATCCACGCACCCCTCACGGGGTGCGACTCACGCCCCTGTATAACATCTGCACGGATGATTGATTTCAATCCACGCACCCCTCACGGGGTGCGACGCGTACCGCAACTATTACACAGACGGGCCAAAAGATTTCAATCCACGCACCCCTCACGGGGTGCGACTTTTTTACACCTCCTTTACAGTTAAGCACCCCAAGCATTTCAATCCACGCACCCCTCACGGGGTGCGACACTTCGAGAAATTCTTGAAATCACGAGAATCTGCATTTCAATCCACGCACCCCTCACGGGGTGCGACTGATTGATTTTTGCACCGGAGCGTCCCCATATAATTTCAATCCACGCACCCCTCACGGGGTGCGACCACTCCGGGAGCCGGGTATTGCTCCACGCTTTCAATTTCAATCCACGCACCCCTCACGGGGTGCGACTATGTTCCCCAACTTGCCGCAAGGGGGTGTTTCGATTTCAATCCACGCACCCCTCACGGGGTGCGACTGCCGCAATACCCGCAGTCGCTCCAATTTTAGCGATTTCAATCCACGCACCCCTCACGGGGTGCGACTTGCAACCATACTTCGGGCAGTATCGAATACGTTATTTCAATCCACGCACCCCTCACGGGGTGCGACTTTCGATTGCGTGCGCTTCCCGTTCCTTCTGCTGAATTTCAATCCACGCACCCCTCACGGGGTGCGACCCTGCGGATGATGTTTTCGCAGATATTCTAACGATTTCAATCCACGCACCCCTCACGGGGTGCGACCGACGTGGAAAACGTCGCCAATCAGCTGATTCTAATTTCAATCCACGCACCCCTCACGGGGTGCGACGGGAGGGGTCGGGGTCTGCGGCCCGGGGGCAGGGGATTTCAACCCACGCACCCCTCACGGGGTGCGACGAGGCAGAGGGGCAAAGGCCGCCTTCGCAAAAAGATTTCAACCCACGCACCCCTCACGGGGTGCGACCGGATTGCCTGCATTGTTATCCCTCCCTAAATCATTTCAACCCACGCACCCCTCACGGGGTGCGACTCGGTGAAGGCACTGGCTGTATTTAGTGCACCGATTTCAACCCACGCACCCCTCACGGGGTGCGACTGAAGGATATGGTCGTTCAGGGCAGGTTCAAGCAATTTCAACCCACGCACCCCTCACGGGGTGCGACGCTCAAAGTCCACAATCGCCGCCGCCCGGTCGATATTTCAACCCACGCACCCCTCACGGGGTGCGACCGGGAGCAGCACCTGGCCCGCCTGTCACGTGTGGAATTTCAACCCACGCACCCCTCACGGGGTGCGACGGTTGTTGGCATTGGTCCACTCCGCCAGGCGGCGGATTTCAACCCACGCACCCCTCACGGGGTGCGACCTGCTGCGGGAGTAGGAGATCAAGGCCTCCTGGGCATTTCAACCCACGCACCCCTCACGGGGTGCGACAGATTCCGTTCCGCTTCTTTCTCGCTGGTTCAAATTTCAACCCACGCACCCCTCACGGGGTGCGACTTGCGTTGGCAGAAACAACTCAAAAAGGCCCAAATTTCAACCCACGCACCCCTCACGGGGTGCGACTTAGTGCCGCTTCCCGATTTGCCGACAGAATACACATTTCAACCCACGCACCCCTCACGGGGTGCGACTGCCGGAATCATACTTGCCAAGTTTAGCAGAATCAATTTCAACCCACGCACCCCTCACGGGGTGCGACAGCACCTCATTGAGCAGCGCAGCGTTTTCAGGGCATTTCAACCCACGCACCCCTCACGGGGTGCGACGATCTATTTCGCTATCCGCAAAGGCATGGCGGATATTTCAACCCACGCACCCCTCACGGGGTGCGACTGTTCCAACGCTATGATGCGTTCTTCCAAAAGATATTTCAACCCACGCACCCCTCACGGGGTGCGACCTTCGGTAATGTCCGCTGCCGCACCGACGGGAATATTTCAACCCACGCACCCCTCACGGGGTGCGACGCGGCTCAACCTTAAAAACGCCTACCGCAAACTGATTTCAACCCACGCACCCCTCACGGGGTGCGACGCCAAACAATTCCTTGGGCAGGGTTCGTTACCAATATTTCAACCCACGCACCCCTCACGGGGTGCGACCATGGTGTCACCCTCCTGATAAATAGTCAACAGGAATTTCAACCCACGCACCCCTCACGGGGTGCGACTAGATGGTATCAGCCACGGTGTCACCCTCCTGATATTTCAACCCACGCACCCCTCACGGGGTGCGACGATATAGTCGGGTATGCTGGTGGTTGCGGAGTTAATTTCAACCCACGCACCCCTCACGGGGTGCGACGTTAGGGGACTCCATCAGCTTTTTACAAAATGCCCATTTCAACCCACGCACCCCTCACGGGGTGCGACCTTGTGTAGAGTTGTACGCTTTTCCGGTAGTTTCATTTCAACCCACGCACCCCTCACGGGGTGCGACGGCCGCCGAATTTACCCCGGTAAGGTCGGATAGAATTTCAACCCACGCACCCCTCACGGGGTGCGACAGTTTCTGTTCGTCAAAAACTGTCAAATGTTCGATTTCAACCCACGCACCCCTCACGGGGTGCGACTATGCCCCGCAATATCAACTATGCGTTTATACCGATTTCAACCCACGCACCCCTCACGGGGTGCGACGGCCCCACAACCCAAGCCCGGTCCGCCCATCGGTGATTTCAACCCACGCACCCCTCACGGGGTGCGACCACTATATCCGACATTTGCCGGGTGTTTGGCATATTTCAACCCACGCACCCCTCACGGGGTGCGACCTTAAAATCTCGGCTCAAAACCGGGGTTGGATGCGGATTTCAACCCACGCACCCCTCACGGGGTGCGACTTGAGTCGGTAGTCTACCCGTTCCCCTTCCGGGGATTTCAACCCACGCACCCCTCACGGGGTGCGACGCTTGGTCTTTGCGTCGTGCTTTTCCCGCCGGGTGATTTCAACCCACGCACCCCTCACGGGGTGCGACTCGGCGTATGTACCGGCGTCCAGTTTGCCTAGCCCATTTCAACCCACGCACCCCTCACGGGGTGCGACGGCCATCGTCGAGCTTGACGACGGCCGGGTGGTGATTTCAACCCACGCACCCCTCACGGGGTGCGACCTGATGCTACATCACAGGATTTTATAACAACAGATATTTCAACCCACGCACCCCTCACGGGGTGCGACACTGCCGGGCGCAGCCCCGTCTTTCCGGGGTGCCAAATTTCAACCCACGCACCCCTCACGGGGTGCGACCCATATTGGTGGAGCCAATAGTGGTATTGGTCCAATTTCAACCCACGCACCCCTCACGGGGTGCGACACGGTCCGGTTAGTGAGTTTTTCGGAAAGCGTCCATTTCAACCCACGCACCCCTCACGGGGTGCGACCTTTCGATTGCGTGCGCTTCGCGTTCCTTCTGCTGAATTTCAACCCACGCACCCCTCACGGGGTGCGACTCATGCGACACTCGTAAAATGTCTTGTTCTGCTGGATTTCAACCCACGCACCCCTCACGGGGTGCGACTGTCATGCTAGGTCCCGATGGTGCAGGCGGACTATTTCAACCCACGCACCCCTCACGGGGTGCGACTAATTCCTCCTAAATTTTCGCTTGACTTTCGGAGATTTCAACCCACGCACCCCTCACGGGGTGCGACAGAGCCCGACTTTTGGAGCCTGCAAGATATGGCGATTTCAACCCACGCACCCCTCACGGGGTGCGACCATTCCGACCGTGCGCTGTCCGTCAGCATCTGCTGATTTCAACCCACGCACCCCTCACGGGGTGCGACAGTTGAGGAAATCCTCAATCGCCGGAATCAAGCTATTTCAACCCACGCACCCCTCACGGGGTGCGACGATTTTGCATTGCCAAATTCCGTTGCAAGCCGAATTTCAACCCACGCACCCCTCACGGGGTGCGACTGGAACTCACCTGCGATGCCGCTACGGATGTGTCATTTCAACCCACGCACCCCTCACGGGGTGCGACCCATATCGTCCAAATTCTGGTACAACATCGCCCAATTTCAACCCACGCACCCCTCACGGGGTGCGACCCTGATTTTTCGCCCCAAAAACATAGGCCAAGCGGATTTCAACCCACGCACCCCTCACGGGGTGCGACGTAATATAGAGGTTTTCGCCGCCCTTGCGGCGGTATTTCAACCCACGCACCCCTCACGGGGTGCGACGCCATTCGCCAGGAACAGTTGATGGAAAACTGGATTTCAACCCACGCACCCCTCACGGGGTGCGACGACCGGCGTCCGCCTCTGGGACCGCACCGACCTATTTCAACCCACGCACCCCTCACGGGGTGCGACTGGTGTCAATAGCCTCCACGACCTGCTGAAAAACATTTCAACCCACGCACCCCTCACGGGGTGCGACGGCAAAAATTGCCGCTTTGAACAGCAATTTTTGCGTTTGGGGAGCCGAGGGGCCGGTTCCGTTCGCCCTTCGGCGAATCAAACCGGGACCGCACAAAAATTCATTTTTTGTGTTCCCTCAGCAGTGCGAGGCGGCCGGGAATTCCCGGACCGCTTCCCCTTCGCACGCTTCAAACCCTTCAGACCATCCGCCGGACGCTGACGCCCTGGGGCAGGTCCTCCTCCCGGACGGTGACGGTGTAATCGCCGTAGGACCGGGCCACCTGCACGCCCTCCTTCCGGGCGATATGCACGGTGTCGAACAGCTTCCAGGCCGGGGCGTTGCCCAGTTCGGAGTCGTGCTTGAACACGACCAGCTCCCGGACGGCCATATTGCCCCGGGCGGCGGAGTGGTCCAGTTCAAACATATTCAGGATGGCCTGCCACAGCAGTTCCAGGTCCTCCTGGGAGAAACCGGTGGTTTTCCGGGCCAAATTGGCGGAAATATACCCCTCGCAGCGGTAAAGGCCGTAGGGAATGATGTATTTCCGGCCCATTTCCGTGCCCTTCTTCTCCGCATCGGCCTCGGTGGTGATGGCCACACGGGTGATGGTGACCTCCTGGGGGATCACCGGCTCCACGGACCGGGCAAAGCCCAGTTGCACCGGTCCCCGGACCTGGCCGCAGTTCAGAGCGCCCTTCACAAACGTCGTCATCACGGCACCGAAGGTCCGGATGTCAAAGAAATTCTTGCACATGAAGTCCCGGATCTTGCTGTCCAGCTCCGGGTCCTTCTTCTTGGCCTCGGCAACCTTTTTCGGGTCCACGCCCAGATAATCGTAGGCCTCCAGGTCGGACCGATTCAGGGGCACATTCTCCTTGATGTAGATGCGGTAGCCCGGCTCCCCTTCCTTCACGGTCTCCACATAGTTGCGGATCTTCCGTTTCAGGCATACGTCCGTCACCAGGCCCAGGTTGGTCTCCGGGTCGATGCGGGGCATATTGCCTGCGTCTGGGTCTCCGTTGGGGTTGCCGTTCTCCACGTCGAAAAGGATCACGAACTCATAGCGGTTGGAAATAGCGTTGTCAAACATAAGAAATACCTCCCTTTATTCCTGACCGGCTTTGCTGCCGGAATAGCGTTTCTGTGTCTCGTGATAGTAGCCCAACTGGAAAATGCCCTGATCGCTGAGGGTCAGATGCGTGGGATAACTCTCCCGAATGCAGCCCGTCAGGTCCTGGAGCCGCTTGGAATTGTAGACCTTCTGGCCTGCACTGAGCTTTTTCTGGTGCTTCTCCGCCAGATTCACCAGCACCGGAAATACGACCGCCGGTGTAGCGCTGGCTGAGGAGAAGTACCGGTCCTTGATGGTGGTGTTGATGCCTGGGTTGGCCTGCTGCTGGATGTCCTCCAATACCGAGAACAGCCGTCCCAATACATAGGGAAGATAATTACAATCGTCGTTCAGTTTCACCGTAAGTGCCTCCATTCTATTTTGTTGCGTGTCGTTCCGCAGAAGATATGCTTTGATGATGGCCGCCTTGCCTCTGGTAATATCGTGTTCCGCCCGGATGCGCAGCATGGTCTGCTGGAAAAGAGTAGCCGGGTATCGGCCTCCGGTAAGAATAGCCCGGAGGGTGTCCGCCGCCATCTGGGGCGAGGGGGTCTTGTCCCGGCTCTGCTGATTAACGGTCTCCTGAAGCAGCAGCCGGAGGGGCAGCTGGGTCCGGGTGTCGAAGCTGGGCCGGATGATCTCCAGCCGGTCATAATGGGCTTTCAGCCGCTGGGCAAACACTCCGAAGGTGTCCTGCAGGAAGAACCGCACGGAAATACGTGCGGCATTGGGGGCCAGCCCCAGCACATAAAACCGATTCTCCGGATTCAGGGGCAGATTGTCCCATTGGCATAGTTTCTTCCCCGCCAGGGCGTCCATCACGCTGGCCAGGTCCTCGTCCTTGACCGTTTCGCTGTCGCCGTCCAGGAAGGCCCCGAAAGCATCCTCATACTGTTCCTCAGCGCCCTCTGCCCAGAAAACGTAGGTGTCGCCACCGATGCGCCGGTAATGCCGCCGGTCAGAAAGCAGGTAATTCAGCGCCGCCGTGTAGGCGAAGGCTCCATACTGACCCACCGGCGCATTTTCGTTCTGCTCCCGTCCATAGGAGCAAAAGGCCGGAGCATTGAAGGACACCAGCGCCGCACCGGAGGACTGGGCCCCATAGAGCCGCTTGATGGCCGGGTGGGTCTTTTCCGGCACCGCCGGTTCCCCGGTGATCAGACAGCGCAGCTTTTCCCCTTCCGCATCCTGGCCGTAATGACTTTCCCAGGCATGGGCCAGGGCTTCGTTGTCGCCGGGGTATTGATCACCGTATGCAAAAGTCAGGTTGCAGCCGGAAATCAGATTCTCCCATTCCCCGGCCAGAACCGGGTCCGTGCTGCCAAGGGCCGGGTCATAATTTTCAAAGAACCGGCAGATGGCCTGAGCGAAGGGGTCCTGGCTGCCGGACAGCAGAGAAAGATGCAACTCCTTCGCCGCTGCGAAGCACTTTTCTGCCCGGCTGTCCTTGGCCGCATCCTTAGCGTGGCCCAGAAGATAGGACCCGTTGTCCCAAAGGAAGTTGGAGGCCACACCCACGGTCCGCTTCACCGGTGCGGGCAGCTCCATTTCCCGGGGCTTGGGCTTGCCCTTCTCGTCCGCCGTTTCCAGAGGAATGACCCGGCGAACTTCGCCGCCCTCTCCCAGTTCCAAAGCGTAGGAAATGCGGCTCTTGCCCCAGCCCTGCCTGGCAATTTTTCCAGTTCGGGCCAAATCTTCATAGTAGGCCGTCAACGCCTGTAAGATCATCGCAATACCTCCCCGCTGTCCCGTGCCGGAACGTTCAGCACACCGTTTTCCAGCACCGCCCGGAAAAACATGGGCGCAATATGCTCCGGGTCCGAGTAGTCCATGTCATAGAGCATCAGCCCCAGGTCCCGCCGGTCGCCGGGATAGGCAGTTTCGACGGTTCCCCCGTCCCAGGGCCGGAAGTTGGCGGGAAATTCCCGGGTCCCGAAGCAGGGCGTGTGATAGCACTGGCCCTTTTCCAGCCGGCGGCGCATAATATCCTGAAATTTCCCCGGATTGTCTCCGGAGGCCGCATGGTCGGTCATTTCAAAGTGGGCCTCCACCACATAGCGCACATGATAAAGCACCGTGGCCGCCCGCTGCTGGATGGAATCCTTGGTGCAGAGGAACAGGTCGGCTTCCTTGCCCTCCATGGCCCGCTTCACCGTGCTGGCAACGATCTTGTCCTTGACCTCGTTGCGCCGGATGCCGGTGAAGCGAATGGGCTCGCAGACGTAAATGCGGTCAATAACCCACCGCAGGCCCGGATGCCAGTAAATGGCTTCCAGCATCCCACGGGCGGCGGAGGGGGTCATCACGTCGTAGCTCATCCGTTCCACTTTCAATTCGGGTCTTGAAAAGCAAGCGTAATCGCCCCAAAATTCTACTTTTACGGACATTTTTCTCCTCCCTTTCTTACATAAAGAGGGCTTCGCCCCCGGTGTATTCCATCAAAAGGCCCATCTGGGCATCATATTGCCGCAGGTCCTCCAGGATGGCGGCGTTGGGGCCGATTCTCCGGACCACGCCCTGCTGTTCCAGTTTTTGGAATTGAGGCTTGTACACGCTGACGCTGTACAGTCCTAATTTTCGCATCCGCTCCCGGCTGGGACCCCATCGGCGCAGGTCCTCTATCAGCCTGGTCCCCTCCCCGACCGGGATGTACACGGTCACGGTGTCGTTTTCGATGATGTGGAACGCCTCGGCAATGTCCGCAAAGGCAAACTGCGGGGCCAGTTCCGTGAGGATTTTCTTTTGGTCCAAATCCTTCTGCGGGTCCTTCACATGATAAAGAAGGTCCGTGAAATAGGCGCTGACCGCCTGGGGATCCGAAGGGTCCGGCCAGTTTTTCAGCACTTCCTCGGCGCAGGCGATGTTCTGTTTCAGTGTAACGGGATTCTTTTCCCCGGTGGTAAAAATATGTACCAGGCTTTCCTCTTTCGTGCGTTTTCCCTCCCGGTTGCACCGTCCGGCAGCCTGGATGATGGAATCCAGTCCCGCCAGTTCCCGGTACACGCCGGGGAAATCCACATCCACACCGGCCTCAATGAGGCTGGTAGACACCACCCGACAAGGCTCCCCATCTATCAGCCGACGGCGGACTTCCTCCAAAACTGCCGTCCTGTGCATGGCCGTCATAGCGGTAGACAAGTGGAACCGTCCCTCCTCCGGCAGCATTGCAAAGACCTTTTGAGCCAGCTTCCGGCTGTTCACCACACAAAGGGTCTGTTCTTCCTCCGCCAACCGGTCCGCCAGGGCCTCCGGCGGCAGAAGCCCCTCCTGCACATAGGTCACCCGGCGGAAAAAAGCGTGATTTTCCGTTTGGTCCGGGCAAAGCTCCCGAACCGTTCCGGGATAAAACTCCTTCAGCAGCGGTCCAAGCTGAGGCTGGGTAGCGGTACACAGCACCGCCGAGCAGTCGTAATGCTGCACCAGCTGGGAAATGGCCCAAACGCAGGGCCGCAGATAAGCCACCGGCAGGGTCTGGGCCTCGTCAAAAATCAGCACGCTGTCCGCAATATTATGGAGCTTCCGGCAGGCCGATGACCGGTTCTGGAACAGGGATTCAAAGAACTGCACCGCCGTGGTCAGAATGATGGGTGCGTCCCAGTTCTCACAGGCCAGCTTTTTCTGCTGGCCCTCCGGGGTCAGAGCGCCGTCCTCATCGCAGGGAAATTCCACGTTGGCATAGTGGGTCAGCACGTGTTCCGCCCCAAAAATCCTTGAAAACACGTCGGCGGTCTGCTCCAGAATGGATGTATAAGGAATGATGTAAATGATTCGCCGCTGGCCCCACAGGAGCGCATGGCGCAGGGCGAAAGCCATGGACGTGACGGTCTTTCCGCCGCCGGTGGGCACGCTCAGGGTGAACAGGCCCTTTTCCGCTTGGGCGTTCTCCGTAACGGCCTGCAAAATGCGGCTCCTGCGGCGATTCAGGTCATTTTTCGGATTTTTCCAGCCATCCGTGTATGCATCCAGCCGCCGCTGTAACTCCGAAAGTTCCACCCCCGACTCCCGATGAACGGTCCCGCCGGACATGAATTTTTCGGTGTCCAGCCAGTCCGCATCCACCAGGCAGGAGTAGAGCATCCGGGTGAAAAACACCGCCTCCAGGGTCTCCGTCCGCAAAAACGTCCGAATCGGCACCTCCGGAATTTCCACCTGCCGCAAAAACTCCCGGTAGTCGGGAATGTCGATGCCCGGTTTTGCCGACAGGCGGCCATTCAGGGTGCCGCCCTTGTCGGCCCTGGACCCGCCGTTGGGAAGACCGGCGTGGTGGCCTGCGATGGCGAAGGCCGCCGCGATGTCCCGGCGTTTTTTTGCCTCAAGCGCACCCGCCGTGGAGTGATCTACGTGAATCTTAGCGCCGTGCAAATGGGCAGCAAATTCCGTGCTGTACTTCCCCCCGTCGTGCATCAAGCCGCAGCGATAGGCCTGCTCCTCCGCATGGATGTACTTGCCGAATTCCCCGGCCAGTTCCGCCGTACCCCGAAGATGGTCAATGAGAAGCTGTTCTTCTCCGGTGTCCTCCCGCCGATGGGCCAAATACGGCTTGTCCATAGGTGTCTCCTCTCTTTCTGTGTTCGTTGTAATCATCTCTCCCAACAGCCTGATACAGGCCAAAGGGTTCCGAAGGCCCTCGGAGCGCCCCGCTCCAATTTTCAGGCAGCGGTCATATAAATTGCCAATTTCTTCCAGTTTTATTTCTTATATTTTATCACATTTCTACGAACCATTCAAGAAACTTTTCTGAAATCCGCCTATATCTTTCTCTGTCTTTCTGTACGACCGCATTATAGCGCCCCATCTGTCCAATAAACCGGACTGCTTCCAGAAATTTCAAAAAAGTTTTTCACCCCGGCACCCAATACGCGAAACCGGTGCAGAAAAATAGCCTCCCCCCAGGGTCCCGACGAGGGACAGAATACACCTTTGATTTTGTGTGTATGGGCGGCATGCCCCGCCCGCACGAATTCCATACGCAGAAGCAGAGGGGCGTAAGCCTCCCCTACACAGGGGAGCCTTAACTCTGAGCAACCGGCCCCGTACTTCTGAGTTAAGGCTTCCCCTGGAGGGGAAGCTGGCAGCCCGCAAGGGCTGACTGATGAGGTCGAAGCTGCCAATTATCATCACAAGTTGGTACGGCGCTGTTTTCTTCGACCTCATCCGTCACGCCAAAAGGCGTGACACCTTCCCCTCCAGGGGAAGGCTTTTTCGCCTTGCCAGGCCCCATGAAAGGTCATCGCCCCGGATTGTCTCCTTCTTTTCTCAATACAGCAAAAATCGGGACGTCCCACAAGGGACATCCCGATTTGTTCACAAGAAGAAAAAAGCACGCCATTGGCGTGCTTTTTGGAGCGGGTAATGGGAGTCGAACCCACCTATCAACCTTGGGAAGGTCGCATTCTACCGATGAATTATACCCGCATCGTGGGTCTATTATAGCAGACCCGTTTCAAAATAGCAAGTCTTTTTTTGTCGTTTGGCTCAATTTTCTTCGGCAAAGGGCTTCCCGGTCAGCACCGTGGAGCGGATGAAGGCGAACGTCTCCTTTTCGCCCTTTTCCTTCAGCATCGTCAACAGAAATTCCAACTCCCGGGCGGTCTGGGGGTGCATGAAATGCCGCTCCTTGCTCCGGGAGAAATAGGCCAGGGGCGAGGCGGGGGTATAATTCTTCCCCTCATAGGTCATGCAGGCCGCCCGGCGGTCCATGACCATCTCGGCCAGGTATTTTCTCGGCATGGGCACCGGGCCGTACTTTCCCGTGCCGGGGAGGATATCGGTCCAGTATTCATAATGATGGCGGTTGCGGCCCTTATGGTGCATCCAGGCCACGCTGTACCCTTCCGCCTCCCGCTGGGCGCTGTTGGGGGAGCGGTTGCCCTGAAAATACTTTGCCCCGCTCCAGAACTCCGTGGGGGAGAATTTGGACAGATCATGGGTCAGGCCCTGCCAGTAAAGGCCCACCCGAAAGCACCCCTGCCGCACCAGACGGCGGTGGTGGCAGATGGTCTTCAAATGCTGCCATGGTTTCATTTCCGCATCCCTCCGCTGGGTATTCTAGCAGAAAAACGTTTCAAATGCAATCCTTTCCGGAAATCTTGCGCTTTTTCTTTTTCTATGCTATAATAAAAAGAAAATGGAAGGTGTGGGCTTATGGCAGCCTATGAAGTGGTGCGGGAGATTCAGAATCTCTGCCGGAACAACCAGATGCGGGACGTTTTCTTCGATGAAGTGGAGACCGACGACCCGGAAAGTTATGTGCGGACGATGCTTAAGGCCGAAAAGGCAGAGCTGACCGTCACCCGCCGGGATGACGGCAGCGTCACCGTTTTCGCCGCCAGCGACGGCCTGACCCAGAAATTTCTCTTTACCCCCATCGACTAGAAAGGAGATTTTCCGATGGATCAACAGGAAGAAAAGTTTATTCAAATGACCCAGCCCCCGGTGGGCGGGCTCATCCTCAAGCTGGCCGTGCCCTGCATCGTCAGTATGCTGGTGACCACATTCTATAATATGGCGGACACCTTCTTCGTGGGAATGCTGAAAAGCAACGCCGCCACCGGCGCCGTTGGCGTGGTGTTCTCCATGATGACCATTATCCAGGCGGTGGGCTTCTTCTTTGGCCACGGCAGCGGCAACTATATATCCCGGCAGCTGGGCAGTAAGAACTATGACGAGGCCTCCAAAATGGCCGCCACGGGCTTTTTCTCCGCTCTGACCGCCGGACTGCTCATCTGCATTCTGGGCCAGATCTTCCTGCGGCCTCTGGCACGGCTCTTAGGCTCCACGGAGACCATTCTTCCCTACACGGAGGCCTATCTGCGGGTCATTCTGATCGGGGCTCCCTGGATGACCGCCTCCCTGGTGCTGAACAATCAGCTGCGCTTCCAGGGCAGCGCCAGCTATGCCATGGTGGGCATCACCGCCGGTGCGGTGCTGAACATTGCTCTGGACCCCATTATGATCTTCCGGATGAATTTGGGCGTGGCCGGTGCAGGCTGGGCCACCATCATCAGCCAGCTGGTCAGCTTCTGCCTGCTGCTGGCCGGATGCCGCAAAGGCTCCAACGTGCATCTGCATATCAGGAACGTCCAGTTCAAGAGCTTCTACTACAAGATGATCGTCAAGGGCGGTCTGCCCTCCCTGGCCCGGCAGGGTCTTGGTTCTCTGGCCACCATCTGCCTGAATCAGGCCTGCCGGGGCTACGGCGATGCGGTCATTGCCGCCATGGGCGTGGTCCAGCGTATCACCCAGTTCGGCGGCTCGGCCATGATCGGCTTCGGCCAGGGTTTCCAGCCGGTCTGCGGCTTCAACTACGGAGCCAAGCTCTATAAGCGGGTGAAGGACGGCTTCTGGTTCTGCGTGAAGTATTCCTTCCTGTTCCTGGTGGTGGTCAGCGCTTTGGGCTATATTTTCGCCCCCCAGCTGATTGCTCTGTTCCGGGACGACCCGGAGGTCATCGCCTGCGGCACCACGGCTCTGCGGCTCCAATGCCTGACCTTCCCCCTGCAAAGCTGGCTCATCATCGCCAACATGATGGAGCAGACCATTGGCCGGACCATCCCGGCCACATTCCTGGCCGCTGCCCGGCAGGGCGTGTTCTTCATCCCGGCGGTGCTGATTTTGCCGCTGATGATGAAGCTGCTCGGCATTCAGGCAGCCCAGTCCGTTGCGGATATTCTGAGTTTTATCAGTGCCGTTCCCATCCAGCTTTATGTGATGAAGACCATGGATCGGGAAACCATTCAAAGAAAGTGAGTTTTTTCTATGTCTCCTATCGTATTTATCATTCTTCTGACCCTTATCACCGGCGTAGGCGGCCTGGCCTTCGGCGGCTTGCTGGCAAGCCTGCTGAAACGGGAGTCCCCGGTGGCCAGCGGCTTGCTGCTGAGCTTCACGGCAGGACTGATGCTGTGCATCGTGGCGTTGGACATGGTGCCGGAATCCGCCGAAGCCGCCCCCTCCATCTGGATCACACCGCTATGCCTGGTGGCCGGGTTCGGCATCACCTACTTCCTGAACTGCTGGATCGATAAGAGCCAGCACCATGAGGACGACCACCACTCCCACCAGTGCGCCTGCGGCCACCACGACCTGCACACAGCGGGCGTCGTGCTGGCAGCCGCCGTAGCCCTCCACAATGTCCCTGTGGGCATGGCAGTGGGCACCAGTGTGTCCATTCAGGGCATGGGCTGGGCCAGCATTCTGGCCGCCGTGACCATCGGCCTGCACAACATTCCGGAGGGAATGTCCATCGCCATCCCCCTGCTCCACGATGGCTCCAAGCGGGCCGGAGCCATCGCCATCAGTGCCCTCAGCGGCATTCCCACGGTGCTGGGTGCGCTGCTGGGCTATTTCATCGGCAGCAAGGCCGCTTCGGCTCTGTCCGTGGCCATGGCCCTGGCCGGCGGCGCCATGCTCTATGTGGTGTTCTTCGAGCTGCTGCCGGAAAGCTACCGGACCTGGAAGTCCAAATGGACCATTCTGGCCACCGTCGTGGGCTTCGCCACCGGGGTCCTGCTCCTGCTGAGCCACCACGGTTAATTTCGGATACGAAAATACCCGCAGATTTTTGAAATCTGCGGGTATTTTTTATTCGCTTCTCAGAGCCACCACCGGGTCCTTCTTGGCAGCGGACCGGGAGGGGATGATACCGGCGATGAGGGTCAGAGCCACGCTGATGGCCACCAGCACCAGCGCCGCCTGCCAGGGCAGGAAGGCCCGCAGGCTCTCTATGCCCGTAAAGTGCCGGAGAATGGCGTTGATGGGGATACACAGACCCCAGGTCACACCCACGCCCAACAGGCCCGACGTGAAGCCGATGATGGCCGTCTCGGCGTTGAACATACTGGACACATTGGCCTTGGAGGCACCGATGGCCCGGAGAATGCCGATCTCCTTGGTGCGCTCCTGCACGGAGATCAGGGTAATGACGCCGATCATAATGGAGGACACCACCAGCGACACCGCCACGAAGGCGATGAGCACATAGGTAATGGCGTTGATGATGGTGGTCACAGAGCGCATCATCAGGCCCACATAGTCCGTGTAGCTGATTTGCTCCAGTTCTTCCCGGCCGGAGTTGTAGTCGGAAATGGCCTCCTCGATGACATCCTTGTCCTCAAAAGAGGCGGCGTAGAGATTGATGGAGTCCGGAGAATCAAGGTTTACATAACCAAGTTTCTTCAAGTTCTCCTCGTAGGTGGAATCAGAGAACTGCAGGACTTCATCGTAATATTCCACACACTGCTCCGTGGTATAATCCGGGGCCGCCGCATCCAGCATGGCCGCCATCTGGCTGGGCTCCAGCAGGGCAAGCTGCTGGGCCACCCCGGCGGCGTACTGGGCCTTCACCTGCTCGGTGATAAGCTGGGTGACCATTTCGTTGAAATCCTCATCGGAAAGGCCCGTCAGATAGTCGGAGATCTGCTGGGAGTCCATGCCGGTCTGCTCCGCCATGGCCGCCAGTAACTGGGCCTGCAGGTCCTCCCGGCTCTTGCCCTCCATAGCCTGGGCCACGCCGTTGTCCAGCACCTCCTGGGGCGGGATGGACGCAATGGCCAGATACACGTTGGCCTTGTCCTGCTCGCTCAGGTCCGTCAGGTAATCCCGGAAGGCCGCTTCCTTTTCTCCATCCGTCAGATTGCCGGTGTTCTCCTGGAAGGGCAGGCCGGTGAAAATGTCCCGGGTGGGGTCCGCCAGCTGGGCCGCCACCGCATCGGTTTTCTGGCCCTTCTCAATGAGGTACTCCGTCAGTTTGCCGGTATAGCCAATGGTCCCGGTGAGCATGGCGGACACGGCCTCGTCGCTGGGCCGGATGATGCCCGTGACCCGCAAGTCCAGGCCGTTGTCGTAAAGATATTTCAGGCCGGTGCTGGTGTTCCGCAGGTCCGTATAAGTGCCGGTGGAAGCGTCGTAGGTGTAGCAGTCCCCGTTCAGCACCACCCGGAAATCCATATTGCAGATGTCCTCGTAGCTCCACTTTTCCTCGGAAGGGTCTACATGGGTCTTGTCGATGGCAGCCTGGGCCAGTTCGTCAATTTCCGCCTTGGGCTTCAGGCCCAGGGCATACAGGGTCATATCGTCCACTTCCCCGTTCTCGTCCACCACCAGCACCACTTCATCGTACCGGCTGGGCCAGCGGCCGTAGACTAGGTCGTACTGCTTTTCCAGCAGCGGGCTGATGATGGCCCCGTCGTCGCCGGGGAGCATTTCCTGCCAGACCTTGGCCCCGGAACCCATGGTGGACATGGAGGAGGAAATGCCCAGCTGGCTCCGGACCGAGGACATGGCGGTCATATCCACCCCGAAATACTCGATCATCAGGTCCCGCATAAGGCTCTGGGCATCGGAATAGAGAATGGTATCGTCCACGCTCTTGGTGTACACCAGCAGGTCCATGTCGTAGGTGTACTGCACGCCGCTGACGGCGGTATTCAGGGGGCTGCCCTCCTGGGTGCGCTGCTCCTCCAGATAGGCCTTGAAGGCCTTCAGGTCGTTTTTCTTAGACTCCATAGAACTCAGGGCGTTGACCATATCGTAGACCATGGATTTCTGGTACACCGCATCCTGTTCATGCTTCCCGGAGGACTGGGCGCTGCCCATGAAGGTCATTAAAAGGCTGCTCATGTCCATGCTCTGGGCTTCCAGCGTCAGAGGATAGGAGGACAGGGTGTCCTCCTGCATGGTGTTGATATAGGCGGTGGTTCCCTGGGACACAGCGTATATCAGCGCAATGCCGATGATGCCGATGGACCCGGCAAAGGCCGTCAGCGTGGTGCGGCCCTTCTTGGTGAACAGGTTCCGCAGGGACAGGCCGAAGGCCGTCCACGCAGACATGGAGGGCCGCTTGGTCTTGACCTTTTTCTGCTCGTCCGCCTCGTGGATGCGCTCCCCTACCAGTTCCTCGGCGCTCAGGGGCCGGGTGTCCCCGGTGATCTCGCCGTCCAGCACCCGGATGATGCGGCTGGAATACCGCTCCGCCAACTCCGGGTTGTGAGTGACCATGATGACCAGCCGGTCCCGTGCAATTTCGTGGAGAATTTCCATGACCTGGACGCTGGTCTCCGTGTCCAGAGCGCCGGTAGGCTCATCGGCCAGGATAATATCCGGGTCATTGACGATGGCCCGGGCGATGGCCACCCGCTGCATCTGTCCGCCGGACATCTGATTGGGCCGTTTTTTCAACTGATTGCCCAGGCCCACTTTTTTCAAGGCCTCCACGGCCCGCTTCCGCCGCTCCTTCCGGGACACGCCGGAGAGGGTCAGTGCCAGCTCCACATTTTCCAGCACCGTCTGGTGAGGGATCAGGTTATAACTCTGGAACACGAAGCCCACGGAGTGGTTCCGGTAGGCATCCCAGTCCCGGTCTCCGAAATTCTTCGTGGAACGGCCGTTGATGATCAGGTCGCCGCTGGTATATTGGTCCAGCCCGCCGATGATATTCAGCATGGTGGTCTTACCGCAGCCGGAGGGGCCCAGAATGGACACGAACTCGCTGGAGCGGAATTGGAGGCTGACCCCTTTCAGGGCCTCCACGTTCCCATCTCCCGCCGGGTAGACCTTGGTGATGTTTTTCAGCTCTAACATGGTGATTCCTTTCCCGATAAAAAACTGCGAATGGGGTAATTATACCACGTTTGATGGTTCGTTTGTGAACAAACCGCAAATTCTCAGAAAAAATGCTGCAAGGCCGAAGCCTTGCAGCATTTGGGTTTTGTTTTCTCGGCTTAGTACATACCGCCCTGGGCAGCAGCGGCTGCGGCAGCGGCATCACCGGCGGGGTCGGGCTTATCCACGACCAGACTCTCAGTGGTCAGCACGCAGGAGGCGATGGAAGCGGCGTTCTCCAGAGAAGAACGGGTCACCTTGGTGGGGTCCACGATACCGGCGGGGATCATGTCCACATACTCCTCGGTGTAGGCGTTGTAGCCATAGCCCACCTTGCCGGAGGTACGGACCTTCTCATAGACCACGCTGCCGTCCACACCGGCGTTCTGAGCGATCTGACGGATAGGCGCCTGCAGAGCAGTGGCAATGATCTTTGCACCGGTCTTTTCGTCGCCGTGCAGGGTCTCCACCAGCTTCTCCACAGCCTCGATGGCATTGACCTGAGCGGTACCGCCGCCGGCCACAATGCCTTCCTCCACGGCTGCACGGGTAGCGTTCAGAGCGTCCTCCACACGAAGCTTCTGCTCCTTCATGGCGACCTCGGTCTGAGCGCCCACCTTGATGACGGCCACGCCGCCACTGAGCGTTCACCCCCCCCCCATCGCCGTGCTATCCGTCATCCCCCAGCCGCTCCTGCAGCTTCTCCCGATCGTAGTCGGAAGTGGTGGTGGCGATGGAGGAACGAATCTCATGGGCACGGGCCTTGATGGCTTCGGGGTCGCCTGCGCCGTCCACGATGGTGGTGGTGTCCTTGGTGACCACGATCTGACGGGCATGGCCCAGATCATTCATGGTTGCCTCGCTGAGCTCCATGTTCAGCTGGCTGGAAATGACGGTGCCGCCGGTCAGCACGGCGATATCCTGCAGCATTTCCTTCCGGCGGTCGCCGAAGCCGGGGGCCTTCACGCACACGCAGTTGAAGTTGCCGCGCAGCCGGTTCACCAGCAGAGTGGCCAGGGCGTCGCCTTCCACATCCTCAGCAATGATGATGAGCTTCTTGCCGGTCTTGACCACCGGCTCCAGAATGGGCAGAATTTCCTGGATGGAGGAAATCTTCTTATCGGTGATCAGCAGCAGAGGATCGTCCAGCACAGCCTCCATCTTGTCGGTATCGGTGACCATGTAGGGGGAGATGTAGCCCCGGTCAAACTGCATACCTTCCACCACGTCCAGGCCGGTCTCGGCGGTCTTGGACTCCTCGATGGTGATGACGCCTTCGGTGCCCACCTTCTCCATGGCCTCAGAGATCAGCTTACCGATGGCCTCGTCGCCGGAGGACACGGTGCCGACACGGGCAATGTCCTCGGAGCCGTTCACGGGCACGGAGTGTTCCTTAATGGCGGCAACGGCGGCTTCCACAGCCTTCTCGATGCCCTTACGCATGACCATGGGGTTGGCACCGGCGCTCAGGTTCTTCAGGCCCTCTCTCGTGATGGCCTGGGCCAGAAGAGTCGCGGTGGTGGTGCCGTCACCGGCAACGTCGTTGGTCTTGGTGGCCACCTCCCGGATGAGCTGTGCGCCCATGTTCTCAAAAGCGTCCTCCAGCTCCACTTCCTTGGCGATGGTCACGCCGTCGTTGGTGATGAGGGGTGCGCCGTACTTCTTGCCCAGGACCACATTGCGGCCCTTGGGTCCCAGCGTTACCTTTACGGTGTCGGCCAACTGGTCAATACCGGCCTGCAGCTTTTTCCGGGCTTCCTCGCCATATACGATCATCTTAGACATGATAAGTTACCTCCTTAGTCGGTGACGACAGCCAGAATGTCGTCCTGCTTCACGAATTTATAATCCACGCCGTCCAGCTTGATCTCGCTGCCGGTGTACTTGCCCACGACCACCCGGTCGCCGGTCTTGACGGTCATGGTCACGTCCTTGGTGCCGGGGCCCACGGATACCACCTCGTAGATGGCGGGCTTCTCTTTATTGGTGGTGGCCAGGATGATGCCGGATACGGTGGTCTCCTGGGCCTCGTTCTGCTTCAGCAGCACGTTGTCAGCCATAGGTTTCAGTTTCATGGTTCATTCCTCCATACGTCGATATTTTAGACTGCCGGTGTTGCCCGGCGTGGTTCTACGTGTTTTAGCACTCACTCTTCCTGAGTGCTAACATATCATACCACACTCTCCGGAAAATGCAAGAGGGAAAAGCGTCGAATTCGTAAAAAATTTATGAATTTCTGACTTTCCCCGTCCCTGCCGGCGGCCCGTCGCCGAAAAAAACATAACATACTCCAAAAAGAGTACAAAATCCTCTTGCATTTTGGCCGGTTTCTCATTATAATGACACTATACTCAAAATCGGAGGAATGGGTGTGGGGGAACTGATCGCTGTGCTGTCCGGTAAGGGCGGCACGGGTAAAACATCTGTCTGCGCCGGTATCGCCACGGCTCTGGCCGAGGGCGGCAGGAGCGTACTGTGCATCGACTGCGACATTGGCCTGAGAAATCTGGATATTTCCTTAGGCTTAAGCGAAGTCGGGGCGCTCTCCTTCCTGGACGTGAGCCAACGAGGCTACGCCCTTGCGAAAGCCACCCGGCATCCGGCGTTCCCGGACCTTCAATTTCTGACGGCCCCCATTTCCTGGGCCCCCGGGGACATTGACTTCCCGGCCTTCGCCGCCATGCTCCGGCAGGCCGCCGAGCGGTACGACTATGTGCTGCTGGACGCCCCCGCAGGCATCGAGGAAGGCTTCCGCTTAGCCGCCCGCTACGCCGGACGCATCCTGCTGGTCACCGGGCCGGACCCGGCCGCCATCCGGGACGCAGGCCGCACGGGAGAGATTTTGCAGGAAATGGGCAAGGACAACATCCGCCTCATCGTCAACCGGGTCAACAAGAAGCTGGTAGCCGCCATGCACCTGACCGTGGACGACGTGATGGACCGGACGGGCCTTCCCCTGCTGGGGCTGGTGCCGGAGGACCCCAACGTGACCCTGGCCGCCGCTTCCTCCAAGCCCCTTCTTTACCAAACCAAGCGGGGTGCCGCCGCCGCCTGCCGCCGGATCGCCCGGCGCATCGAGGGCAGCGTGGTACCCATCGCCCTATAAAGAGATATACTATTAAGGAGTGATCCCTGTGAACATTGCACTGATGGCCCATGATAAGAAGAAGGAACTGATGGTTCAGTTCTGCACCGCTTACAAGAGCGTTCTCATTAAACATACCCTCTATGCCACCGCTACCACCGGCCGTCTGGTGGCAGACAGCACCGGTATGCCCGTGACGCTGCTGCTGTCCCATAAGCAGGGCGGTCACCAGCAGATCAACGCCCGCATTGCCTACAACGAGATCGATATGGTGCTGCTCTTTACGGACCCCAACACCACCGACCCTCAGGAAAATGCCCAGCTGGTGGAAACCATCCGCCACTGCGACCGGCAGAACGTCCCCATCGCCACCAACCTGGCCACCGCCGAAATGCTCATCATGGGCCTGCAGCGGGGCGATCTGGATTGGCGGGAGATGTACCGGAACCGTCCCAGATACTAAGCATGGACCGCCTGCCTCCGGCGGGCGGTTTTTCTACGCCGAAAAGGCCATCATCCCAGAAAAGAGGAAAAATCTATGGAACGAATCAAACCCCGGACCCTTTCCGGCTTCATGGAGCTGCTGCCCGGCAAACAGGCCAAAATGGAGCGCATGATGGAAATTCTCCGCACCACCTATGCCCAGTACGGCTTCGCCCCCCTGGACACCCCGGTCATCGAGGATGCTCAGATCCTTTTGGCCAAGGGCGGCGGCGAGACCGAAAAACAAATTTACCGCTTCACCAAGGGCGACAGCGACCTGGCCCTGCGCTTTGACCTGACGGTCCCCCTGGCAAAATATGTGGCCCTGCACTACGGTGAGCTGGCCTTCCCCTTCCGCCGCTACCAGATCGGCAAGGTCTATCGGGGCGAGCGGGCCCAGCGGGGTCGGTTCCGGGAATTCTATCAGGCGGACATCGACATCATCGGCGACGGTTCCCTGAGCATTCTCAACGAGGCGGAGATTCCCGCCGTCATTTATAAGATTTTCCGGGGCTTCGGCCTGAACCGGTTCTGCATCCGGGTGAATAACCGGAAGCTGCTCAACGGCTTCTACGCCATGCTGGGCCTGGAAGAAAAGAGCGGCGACATCATGCGCACCGTGGACAAGCTGGAAAAGATCGGCGCCGAGAAGGTCCGGGAAATTCTGGTGGACGACCTGGCCCTGACCGACGAGCAAGCCCAGGACATTCTCCGCTTCATGGCCATCACCGGCTCCAATGCTCAGGTCCTGTCCGCTCTGGAGGGCTACAAGGGCCGCAATGAGACCTTTGACACCGGCCTTTCCGAGCTGTACGCCGTCACCGCCAACCTGGCTGCCTTCGGCGTGCCGGAGAGCCACTTTGCCGTGGACCTGACCATCGCCCGTGGCCTGGACTACTACACCGGCACGGTCTACGAGACCACCCTGCTGGACTATCCCCAGATCGGCTCCGTTTGCTCCGGCGGCCGGTACGACAATCTGGCCGAATATTACACCGACAAGAAGCTGCCCGGCGTGGGCATTTCCATTGGCCTGACCCGGCTTTTCTACGTGCTGGATGAGCAGGGCCTTCTCAGCGACAATGCCGGGGACGCCAGCGTCCAGGCTCTGGTGCTGCCCATGACCGCCAACCCGGCCCCGGCCATCGCCCTGGCGGAGGCCCTCCGCACCGGCGGCCTGCGGGTACAGCTTTACGGGGAAAACAAAAAATTCAAACAGAAAATGAGTTATGCTGACAAGCTGGGCGTGCCCTTTGCGGTGCTGCTGGGCGAGGATGAAATCAACGCCGGGAAATGCTCCGTAAAGGATATGCGCTCCGGCGAACAGCTACTTCTCACCCCCGTGGAAGCCGTGGGCTACCTCACCGAGCGGCTGAACCGGGATGCGGGCACCGTCATTCAGGAGAAGTGACCATGGAAGAAAAATTCATTGCCGCCTGGGAGGATGCCCGGAAAAAGGCCATGATCCTTGGGGTCCGGCTCCGGCCCATGGATCCCGCTGACGCTATGCGTACCGCCCACCGGTGTCTCACCGGCCACCGGTCAAGCGACGGCTTCGACATTCTGGCGGACAAAGGCCACCTGGAATTGACCCTGGAGGCCCTGGCCGCCGATGCCCGCTTCACGGGTCTGTTCTCCGACGAGGAGGCCAACACAGCCCTCACCCGGCTGCTCCAGGCAGGGTACTACTAAAAATTTGCTCCCGTACCGGCCGGTACGGGAGCGTTTTTCCTATAAAATCCCCGATACCGGACGCTTCCGGTATCGGGGATTTGCATTTTTACCGATGCAGGATCTCTTCCCGGCCGGGGCCGTTGGAGACCATGGTGATCCGCACGCCGATCTCCTGCTCGATGAACTCCACATAGTTCCGGCAGGCCTCGGGCAGGTCCTCGTACTTGGTGATGCCCCGGATGTTCTGCTTCCAGCCGGGCAGGACCTTCCAAACGGGCTTGCAGCGCTCCAGCACGGGGGTGGTGGGGAAGTCGTGGATGATCTTGCCGTCCACTTCGTAAGCCACGCACACGGGAATTTCGTCCAGATAGCTCAGTGCGTCCACAACGGTCAGGGCCACCTGGGTTGCACCCTGGACCTGCACGCCGTAGCGGCTGGCCACGCAGTCGTACCAGCCCATCCGGCGGGGACGGCCGGTGGTAGCGCCGAATTCACCCTTGTCGCCGCCATGGACACGGAGGGTCTGGGCCTCCTCACCGAAAATTTCGCTGACGAAAGCACCAGCGCCCACGGCGGAAGAATAGGCCTTGGACACGCACACGATGTCCTTGATCTCATAGGGGGGCAGACCGGCGCCCACGGTGCCGAAGCCGGCCAGCGGAGAGGAGGACGTGACCATGGGGTAAATGCCGTGGTCCGGGTCCTTCATGGAGCCCAGCTGGCCCTCCAGCAGGATGACCTTGCCCTCCAGCACGGCCTTGTGCAGGAAGTGGAAGGTGTCGGTCACATAGGGCCGGACTTCTTCCAGAGCGGGCTTGATGGCGTCATAGACTTCCCGGGCGTTCAGAGTGGGCTTGTGATAGAGATGCTCCAGCATCACGTTCTTCACTTCCAGCACCCGCTCCAGCTTTTCCAGGGCGCTTGCTTCGTCGAACAGCTCGCAGATCTGGAAGCCGATCTTGGCATACTTGTCGGAGAAGAAAGGAGCGATGCCGGACTTGGTGGAGCCGAAGCTGCGGCCGCCCAGGCGCTCTTCTTCATATTGGTCAAAGAGGATGTGGTAAGGCATGACCACCTGCACCCGGTCGGAGACCAGCAGATTAGGTTCCACACCGGCTTCCTTCAGGGACTTGATCTCGTTCATGAACTTGTTCAGGTCCAGGGCAACGCCGTTGCCGATGATGTTGGTGGTGTGGTGATAAAACACGCCGGAGGGGAGCTGATGCAGTGCAAAGCGGCCATATTCGTTGATAATGGTGTGGCCTGCGTTGCTGCCGCCCTGAAAACGGATGACCACATCGGCGTCCTTCGCCAGAACGTCGGTGATCTTGCCCTTTCCTTCATCGCCCCAGTTGGCGCCTACGATCGCACGTACCATGCTAAAACCTCCAAAACTGTAAAAACAGCAAAATACGGCAGGAAGCGTCCCGCCTCTGCCGTTAACTTATTTTAGCATAGGAAGGGGCAAATGTAAAGGGGGAATTTGAAAAACCCCAGAAGAATTTGTCCCGTCGTGTATGTCCGTCCTGTCCGAACAAATTTCACGCAAGTAAAGTTGTATTATGACTTTTTGCCCACTGATTTTTAGTTGTTTCGCCGGTTTGAAAATAATTTTCAGGCTCTTTTTCGTCATTTTTCCCGTTTTGGACCGTTCCAAACCGTTCCCAGGATATTGACGAAACAATTCCGGCATGATAAAATCTATGTAGTAGAAGTGGTTCTCCAAATACAGGCATTTTGCTTTGCCTTCGTATATAGCCATCAAAGCCACAAGGCATCCATTCCAAGCAAGGAGGTATCTCTTATGAAGTCAAAAGTTCTGGCGGCATTCCTCTGTTTTGCCCTGCTTCTGACCGGCTGTGCAGCTGCACCGGCAGAGCCGACCGCCACCTCGCCTTTGGCATCCGTGGACCACAGTCTGGATGCGGCAAATTCCTATCTGCTCTCAGGCAATTTCTATCGTTTTCTCCCCTACAAAAACTTCTGCTATAAATTCGATCATCTGAAAAGTCTTATTCTCTACTACGACTACGACAGCGGCACTTCCGGCCCCCTCTGTGCCGACCCAGACTGTACCCATGATTCTCCGGAATGTTCCGCTTATGTGCTGCGGGGCGATGGTCTGAACTGCTATCAGGACAACCTTTATTTCGTGAGCAAGGATGTTTCCGCCGCCCACACAGACCCCAACGATTACCTGTGGAAAGCCTCGCTTTCCGGCGAAAACCGTCAGAAAGTCAAGTGTTTTGACTTCAACACGGTCATTCAGGAGTATCAGCCCCAGCAATACATCATCCATCAGGGGCAGCTTTACCTGATCGGATACGCCTATATCGTGCAAGGAGGAAAAGGACTGACACGGTTGAGCGTACTTTCCACGGCCCTGGATGATTCCGAAACCTTCACGCCTATTTTCCAGCTGGAGACCGAAGCGGATATAAAATACTCCGTTCGTTTCGTCGGGGACAGCGTGTATATCTTCTCCGCCGTACAAGGTACGGCGCAGGTTGTCCGCTACGACATCTCCACTCAGTCCTCCTCCACCATCTACGAAGAAAGTGCCATATCCGACCTCTTGGGCGAACTGTGGGTGAGCGAGGACGGGACCGTTTATCTTGCTGGGGCCGATGATGATGCCGGATACGTCTGGACATTGACAGACCACGCTCGTCAGGTCGCAGTCCGCTTCGACATTCCCGAGAAAAACGTCCCCAAGCTGACCGGTGACATTGCCGTTGTCCTGACAAGAGACGCCGACGGGAACCGCCAGGCCAGCGTCAAGGACCTGAGCGGAGCGACCATCTACGATGGTCCCCTTTTCCCCTCCGACATTTCGGGACTGGATGTGGACCCTAACAACTGCTATTACGGTCTGCTTGGCGGCAATAAGGACCAGATCGTCATCGAACTGGACACGACCATGGATACCCACGAAGCGGCCTATTGCGTTCTGTTCTTAGACCCAAGCAGCCAGATGCAGCTTCTCCATCTGTGGTCCTGCAAGGCCTATGAGAAAATGTTCCCGTGACCGTATTTTTACAGGAGGTCCCTATGAAAAACTTTGCCATTCTTTTGGTCCTCGCTTTGCTGTTGACCAGCTGTGCAGCCGCTCCGGTGCAGGAAAGCACGGTGCCTGGTACCTCTGCGCCCATTGCAAAGCCGTCAACGACCTCCCAAACGGACCCAGCTTCGCTATCTGGCTCCGCACCGTCGCCGGAAGAATACTACGCTTCTGCGGAATCCGTCGAATCGCTGATGTTTCAGCCCTCCTGGCATGAGGCCAATGATGTTTGGGTACGGGCCAAGGGCGATGCGCTGGTCCTGACCCACCAGCGCACCCCGGAGACCGTCTTTGAGGCTCCCTTCGGCCGTCTTTCCAATTCCATATACTGGGTCCACTATTGCTGCTACTTTATGGCGTCTGTGGATGCCGCCGCAGACGGGATATACCGGCTCTACGCTCCGACCGGCCAGGTGGAACTCATTACAGAGGACATTCCTATCGACCGGAACAATGGTCTCTTTTTCCCGGTCAGCAACGTGGAAGTCACCTGGGACGAGATGGACCCGGAATATCTGGATGCCTGCCTTGCCGTATGGGACACGGAACGAGACGATCTTCGGCTTTCGCCGGAAAGCACCGAGTCCGGTACCGCAGCGCCCCGCCAATGCTGGGGAGACGGCGCAGATTTTGACATTCGGAAGGACCGCACCCTTTTGGAATACGTTGGTTTTTATCACCTGGTCAATGCGGAGATGGCGAACCGTGGATACCCGGAAGCCTATGCCGCCCACAGCTATTATTTGAATTCCCTGACCGGAAAAACGCTGACGATTCAAGCGCTTGGGTATTATGAAGACGATTATTATTCCAGAACAGTCCATTATTTCTACCCCGACGGCACAGAGCGCCCGGAAGAAATGGTCGCCAAGAACGGACGGAACTGGTGGCTGGACAATTATTACGCTGACTAAAATATTCCATCTCGCAGCCCGTCGGTCCCCGCCCTCGGGCTGCTTTTTCACAAACCATTTTCCGGACAAGGAGGGGTCCCCATGAAACGCTTTGCGATTCTTCTGGTTCTCGCTTTACTTTTGACCGGCTGTGCAGCCGCCCCGGTGCAGGAAAGCACCGTGCCAAGCACTACCCTGCCCGTTCAGACGGAACCCATGCCTTCTGTCAGCTCGGAACCAGCCTCCCTTCCCCCGGAAACCACTGCCCCGGAAAAAGAAACGGAATATTATATTTTCATCCCCGAAGATGACCCCGGCTTGACCTGGCTGTGGGGCTATCTGGGGATAAAGCTGGAGGATTATCCAAATCCCTACCTTTACGCCAAAAATATGGATACCCGTGAAATTTGCCTGCTCCTGGACAAGGATTCAAAGATGTTTCGTCAAAACGGCAAGGACGTATATTGCATCACGGAAGAGAACGAACTGTATCGCCTCCGGCTGGACATTCCCGGCAGTCAGACGCTGCTCTATACGGCTCAATACGGAGAACTTGGCAGTCTCTCCCCCTATTATGGCCGATCAGGTTTTCTTTGAGCAGCTTCTCGGCGTGTGCTTCCTGGACGGCGACCACGTTCTGCTGCTGGACTCCATCAGCAATGGGGTCCTTCAGGATGAAGTTTGCCCCGGAATCCGCCTGGTCTGCGGTCGCACTGCGGACAGCTTCTATTGGGAAGACGAAGCCGGTACGGAATGGATACGGGACTGCACCACCGGCGAGGACCGTCTTGGAAGCCGCTTTGTGGAAGCGAAGTCACTGCCGGAGCCCTGGGAAGATCAGAACGTCTACTGGGCTTTTCTCACGGAGGACACGGAAAGCACCGCCTGGCAGTGGCCCCACCTGGGCATCGACATTCGGGACTACCCCGAGCCGTATGTCTATGCGAAGAATCTGAAGACCGGCGAGATCACGCTGCTTCTGGATACGGAAACCGCAAGCGTTGTCTCTTTCGGATTTGATTCCTATTGCATCACCAAAGACGGCCGGGTCTTTTACATTCCCATTCGGGAGCCGGAAAAGGCCAGGTGCATCTACACGGCGCAGGACGGAACTCTGAGCAGTCTGACCCTCTCCCTGGACGGTCCCCGCCTGGAAAAAATCACCGGCATTTGCTTCCTGGACGGCGATCAGGCCGTGGGGATGGACTATCCTGCCGGGAACGTCCTTTTCGACGTGGAATGTCCCGGCGCACAATGGGTCTGGGCCAATACCACCGACAGCTTCTATTGGAAAAACGCTGCCGGGGAACGGTTCCTGCGGGATTGTCTAACCGGGGAGGACCGGCCCGTGGCACATATTGGCGAAGAAAGCACAGGCGAAAAGTGATAATATGAATTTACGCTTAAAAACTGCATATTCAACGTTTTTACGCCAATTTTCAAGAATCATGCGTATATTTGTATTATCTTTCTGTTTTCCGTTCTATCTATTGTCAGACTTGTAAATCAAAGCCGGTTATTTCATCCGAAATATTTTATATTTTTACCAAAATATGCTTGACAAAGTGTCCCCCCTCGATATAATTATGTTAGAGGATGTTTTTTCCTCTGCATGAAATAAACCGGCCGGATACCGGCCCCATAAAAAAGGAGGTCTCTTATGAAACGCTTTGCCATTCTTCTGATTCTCGCTTTGCTGCTGACCGGCTGTGCGGTAGCACCGGTGCAGGAAAGCACCGCACCCAGCACCATCCTGCCCGCAAAAACGGAGCCTGTTGCAACCACGCCCAGCACTGCACCTGTCACAGAGCCGGCGACGGAGCCTGCCACGGAACCTCCTACGGAACCGGCCGAGCCTTATGATACATATTTTGCCACGGAGATTCCCATTATTCCCCACGATGATGGTGGAGAAAACTCTATTTACTACGAAGCCCCCAGCCCGGAAGGCCAATTTCCAACTCTGGTCTCCAATTTCCTTGTATCGCAATACGGTTGGAAAAGTGAGGATTTGGGCCTTCCTGCATTGTCCGTCCACGATGCCAAAACCTATCGCACCATCGGCAAGGACGTGATGGCAGAAGTTGACCCTGCTACCCTCAGCTACTGCGTAGCCGTCTCCGAGGACCGTGGGACCCTGCTGCGGCTCTCCTACACAGAGGGCGTGGAGCCTGTCACCCTGTACACGGACCCCCACGGCCGTATCTCCTCCCCCAAAGTCTACGACCAGTGTCTGTTCTTCGTGGCCGGTGTGGACGAAACCACCAACGGCATCTATCGCTATTATCTCCCCGACGGGACTGTTGACCTGCTGGTCAAGGACCTGCCCGCTGCCGAGGATGGAGACAACATCCGTTTCCAGATCGTTTCCAACGTAACGCTGGCCTGGACGGTCATGGAAAAGCCGACCCTGCAGGACATGGAGGACTACTGGGAGACCGAGTTCCAGGCCTTTGGCGGCAAGACCGCCCATGCGTTCTTCTCCGAGGTCATCGGCAAGGATCTGCCCACTGCCGCTGATTTCCTGGCAACCGATGAACCGGAACGGCGCCACCAATACGAAGACGTGCTGGAATTCCTGCTCTATCAGGGCAACGACAAATATTCCGTACACTACTATTACGAAAACTTCCTGACCGGCGAGACGCTGGAGGCCTACGGCTATGTGCGCCGCCTGTTCGACGACTATTACTACCCAGACGGCACCATGCGGCCCAAGGAAGAGTATTCCAACGGAATGCTCTGGTGGCTGGACAGCTACTATCAGAAGTAATAAGACCACCGCCTGGCGGTTGGGCGCATAAATCGCTCCCCCGCCGGGCAAAATGGAATCCCAACAGAAAGAGGAGGTCCCCATGAAACGCTTCGCCATTCTTCTGGTGCTCCTTCTGCTGCTGACCGGCTGTGCAGTGGCACCGGCGCAGGAAAGCACCGCTCCCAGCACCACCCTGCCCGCAAAAACGGAACCTGTTGCGACCGCACCCAGCACTGCACCCGTCACAGAGCCGGCAACGGAGCCTCCTACGGAACCGGCCGAGCCTTATGATACGTATTTCGCCACGGAGATCCCCTGCCCGATTGAATTTTCTTCCGGTGATGCCTACCTTGCTTTTACAGCACCTGATGCGGGGCCGGATGAATTTGCATGGCTGGTTCAGGACTATCATGTAAGGCAATTCAACTGGAAAGCCGAAGACTTAGGGCGTCCCGTTCTGACTTCCACCGGATGTCAGGAATACCGGCTTCTCAGTGAGGACACCGTTGCCGAAATCACGAATGCCACATCCAACTACTGCGTAGCGGTCTCCGAGGACCGGGGGACCCTGCTGCGGCTCTCCTACACGGAGGGCGTGGAGCCTGTCACCCTGTACACGGACCCCTACGGCCACATCTCCTCCCCCAAAGTCTACGACCAGTGTCTGTTCTTCGTGGCCGGTGTGGACGAAACCACCAACGGCATCTATCGCTATTATCTCCCCGACGGAACCGTCGACCTGCTGGTCGAGGACCTGCCCGTCGCCGAAGACGAGAAAAATATCCGGTTTCAAATCGTCTCCAACGTCACCCTGTCCTGGTGCTGCACGGACCTTCCCACCCTGGAAAAAATGGAGGAATACTGGAATTATGACTCCACCGGCGGTGAAGGCCGAACGCCCCATGTTTTCTTCGCCGAGATCATGGGGCAGGACTTCGCCACCGCTGCCGATTTCCTTGCAGCGAATGACCCTGAACGCATCGATCAATATGAGGAATTATTGGACAGCTGGCTCTATCGGGACAAGGGCATATATTCCCAACATTACTACTATCAGAATTTCCTGACCGGCGTAAAACTGGAGGCATACAGCTATGCCTACCACCAGCGCAATGAGCTTTACTATCCCGATGGCTCCGAGCGCCCCGAAGAGGATTACCCCAACCACAGGCTCTGGTGGCTGGACAGCTACTATCAAAAGTAAAAATCACCGCCCGGCGGGTGGGCGTACAGCTAATCCCCACCGGGCAAAATCGAACTCCAACAGAAAGAGGCGGTCCCCATGAAATGCTTCGCCATTCTTCTGGTGCTCCTTCTGCTGCTGACCGGCTGCGCCGTAGCCCCGGCGCAGGAAAGCACCACTCCCAGCACTACCCTGCCCGCAAAAACGGAGCCCTCCACGGCTCCCGGCACCGCACCGGCAGCGTCCGGGGACCTTCCGACCGCCCTGCCCTGGAGCGTGCCGGAGGCTGAACCCTTATCCTATGAGGATTATTTTGCACAGGTCCGGGCCTTCGACGGGCCTTACGGCGTTGATACCGATTTTGCGCTGGAGCCGAAGGGCGAACGGCTCTACGTCACCCAGCGCTCCACCGGCACCGGCTTCCTGATCGGCAAGTTAGACGACTACGGCGATCTGGTTGACGGCAAGGACCCGCTGGACTGGATCTGCGATGCCGAGAAAATGTACGGCATTCTGGATGGGAAACTGGTGTGCTTCGACTATCTTTCCCGGGAACTGACCGTTCTCTACGAGCAGGACGGAGAAGTGATCCTCCCTTCGGACCTGCTCTATCAGCGGGAGTGCCTGTTCTTCGTGGCCGGAGAACCCACAAGGGGCTTCACCATTTACCGCCTGTACCTGCCGGACGGCACGCTGGATGCACTGAAAACGGGGATCCCCGTCTACTGCCTGGTGCAGGAGGTCACGGATAACCCCTACTACATCAACAGCTTCTCCTTTGAGCTGTACACCGGCTCCGACAAGCAGCAATCCTTCGCCATTCGGCTGCTTTGTGCGGACAACGAGACCGTTCAATGGTGGGAATACAACCACGAATACTGGGACGTGTACGCCGAACACGCCTCCAACCTGAAGGAGTCCTCCATTCTCAAGGAATTTTATGAGGACGTTCCCGAAGCACGCTGGCCCGGCTCGGAGGATATTCGCCAGCGGCTGAACATCAGCCTTGCCAGTCAGGGCCTTTCCCCCTACACCGTTTACACCCTCCGGGACACCACGCTGACCTCCGAAAAGTGGAACGGTTGCGGCTAAAAACGCACAAATTCCCCCGAAACCTTCGTTTCAGGGGAATTTTCTTGCTTTTTTACGCCTTTTCCACAGCGGCAACGGCATCCTTCAGGACGCTGGTGTCCACGGTCTCCATAAGGCCATGGTCGCAGGCCTGGGCCACTGCCGGGTCAATGGGCAGGCGGGCCAGAATGGGCAGGTCGAACTCCTTGGCCACCTGGTCCAGCTTGCTCTCGCCGAACACACTGATCTTCTTCCCGCAGTCCGGGCAAGTCAGGTAGGCGTAGTTCTCCACGAAGCCCAGCACGGGAATGTGCATCATGTTGGCCATCTTCACGGCCTTGGTCACGATCATGCTCACCAGGTCCTGGGGGCTGGTGACGATGACCACGCCGTCCACCGGCAGGCTCTGGAACACGGTCAGGGGCACGTCGCCGGTTCCGGGAGGCATATCCACGAAAAGATAATCCACATCCTCCCAGATCACGTCCGTCCAGAACTGCTTCACCGCTCCGGCAATCACCGGGCCACGCCAAACCACCGGGTCGGTGTTGTTGTCCAGCAGCAAATTGATGGACATGACCTGAATGCCCGTCCGGGTCAGGGCCGGGTACAGTCCCTCCTGGCTGGCTCCCTGGCACTGCTCCACACCGAAGGCCGTGGGCACGGAGGGGCCGGTGATGTCGGCATCCAGAATGCCCACCCGTTTGCCCTGCCGGGCCATGGCCACGGCCAGCATGGAGGTGACGGTGGATTTGCCCACGCCGCCTTTGCCGGAGACCACGGCAATGACCTTGCCGACCTTGGATTTGGCGTTGGGCTTCTCCAGGAGGCTCTCCTTCTTGCGCTCGCCGCAGTCAGAGCCGCAGGATTCGCAATTTCCGTTGCAAGAACTCATTTCTCTCGCTCCTTATGATATTTTTCCTTCATTATAAAGTACTTTGGCCGGTCTGTCAACCTTCTCCGGCTTTTTCCCATTCCTCCATCATGGCTAGCAGCGTTTCCTCTGCACTTTCCTTCTCCGCCAGCAGCCGGGTCAGCTCCTGATAATCAGACGCCGCCGCCTCGATGGCGCTTTCCAGGGCGGCAATTTCCTTTTCCTTAGCCTCAATGTCCCGTTCCAGCTTCCGCAGGCGCTTTTCCTGGTCCTTGGATCCGTTTTTCGGCTTCTCTTTTTTGATTTTTGGGGCCGCCGCCACCGCCGGTTTGGCTGCCTGCTGATTCT